>Ga0307986_10001827_pt1 | contig 15392 bp, 17 predicted proteins | sample EllFjometageno82_FD_203170 | JGI IMG/M metagenome (GOLD analysis project Ga0307986, IMG submission 203170) | Marine microbial communities from Ellis Fjord, Antarctic Ocean - #82 | ecosystem: Environmental > Aquatic > Marine > Unclassified | place: Southern Ocean | collected 2014-10-09
AAAACTTTTAACTCTCTTTTAGTAACCATGTTTGGTTTAGGTAAGATCAAAATTATGCCAGGTACATTTGGATCTCTTGCTACGACTATTTTGCTTTTTTATTTATTTCATACACTTAAAATCTCATCAAATATTATTTTAATTGGATGGATAATTATATTTATTTATTCTTTTTATGCAGTTTCAACACACACGAAAGATAGTAAAGATAAAGATCCAGGAGAAATTATTATTGATGAATTTTTAGGTCAATCTATACCAATTTATCTTTATGAAATATCACATGGAACAACTAAAGAAAGTGAACAGGCAATAATCTATTATATATTATTTTTTATACTGTTTAGATATTTTGATATTATGAAACCTTTTCCAGTAAATTTCCTTGATAAAAATTTTAAAAATAGCTTTGGAGTAATTATGGATGACATTTGTGCAGGCTTCTATGTTGTTTTAACACTTGTTTGTTTTATGATTGTTAAAAGTTTTGTTTTATAATGAAAAATTTAGCAAACAAAATTGTTAAAAAACTAATACAAAAGAAACTTACAATTTCATTTGCAGAATCTTGCACTGGTGGAATGTTATCTAGCATAATTACATCTATAAGTGGTTCATCTAAGGTATTCCACCTAGGGCTAATCACATATTCTAATAAAACAAAGATGGATATTCTTAAAGTACCAAAAAAAATCATTAGCAAATATGGTGCTGTAAGCAATGAATGCTGTTTATCGATGGTTAAAAATTTAAGCAAAATTAGTAAGGCAGGTATATCAATATCAATCACTGGGATTGCTGGTCCAAATGGTGGAACTAAATTAAAACCAGTTGGATTAGTTTATATTGGGATTAAAAGAGGAAATAAAATAATAATTAAAGAAAATCTATTTAAAGGTCAAAATAGAATATCAATTCAAAAAGACTCGGTTATTACTTCATTAAAAATAATTAATAAAATTATCTAATTTTTAGCCCAATTTATATTATTCCAAATTCTTTCGTGGTAATAATATAAGAAAATTTTTGCTATCGCTTCAATACTTCCAATGGATGCTCCTATTAATAAATCTCCTGTTAACACCCATGCAATTAAGAAGGTTGTTAGACTAGCGGTAACGCGCCAAGTCATTGTTTTTACTAAAGTTCTTTTTTTGAGTTCTGCAGACATTATTTACCTTTCTAGACATATATTGATGAATAGATTTATTCTATTTACCCCTAAATAAATCATTTGCTCTTTTTTGAAACGAGTCAGCTATCTTATCTAAACCATACTGAAAAGATTTACTCATTACAATATTTAAAAATTTATTTTCAATTTCAAAATCAATATCAAAAGAAATTTCTGTAAAATTATTCTTTTCAATAAAAATCCATTTATTACTTAAGTGTTTAAGGGGTCCTTCAATATTGGTTACGTAAATGGTGCCTGTGTCTTTATAAAACCTTACATCACTTTTATAAGTTGCTTTGAAAGGCCCCTTACCAATTGTTAGATCAGCAATAATTAAAATTATGCCTTCTTTTTCTTTTTTTTCATAAACTTTTGAATCTAGGCAATAAGGTATAAATGAAGGATAGCTTTCAATATCTAAAACCAAATCAATTAATTGCTTTTTATTGCATTCAATTAATCTCTTAACTGAGGCTTTGGGCATTATATTTTTCTATTCTATTTTTTTGCAATTGAGAAAAATCTTCATCAGCATGATAGGATGATCTAGTTAATGGTGAGGATGATACCAATAAAAAACCTTTTGATTTTGCTATATTCTCAAGATCTTTAAATTCATCTGGATGATAATATCTTTCTAAGGGGTGATGTTTAACTGAAGGCTGTAAGTACTGACCAATGGTTAAAAAATCTACATCTGCAGACCTTAAATCATCCATAACTTGAATTAATTCATCTTTATTTTCACCTAAACCAACCATCAAGCCTGATTTAGTAAAAACTTTTTTGTTAATTTTTTTTACATTTCTTAGTAATTCCAAAGAACTGAAATATCTAGCACCTGGCCTTACCTTTAAATAGAGTCTTGGTACTGTTTCAATATTATGATTAAAAACATCAAGATCTGCTTCTAAAATTTTTTTATACGCCTCACCCTTCCTTAAAAAATCAGGAGTTAAAACTTCTATCGATGTTTGAGGATTTTTTTTTCTTGTAGCTGTAATTACATCAAAGAAGTGATTAGAGCCACCGTCTTCTAAATCATCTCTATCAACAGAAGTTATAACAACATGTTTTAGATTTAGTTTATGTACAGCATTAGAAATTTTAAATGGTTCAAATGGATCTAAATTTTCAGGTTTACCAGTTTTTACATCACAAAAAGCACAAGCTCTTGTACAGGTATCTCCCATAATCATAAATGTTGCATGTCTTTTACTCCAACACTCTGTAATATTTGGACAGTTTGCTTCTTGGCAAACAGTTACAAGATTATTTTGGTTAACTATAGTTTTGGTTAAAAAGAATTCTTTACTATTTGTTAATTTAGATCTGATCCAAACAGGTTTTTTTTTAATTGGATTTATAGGTTTGTTTACTTTTTCTGGGTGTCTTGGTTTAATTATCATTCTATTTAATTATATAAAGGGTCTCCCCTTCTTTGCCAAACAAAAACTTTTGTCTAATTAATGTCTCTACATAATCCAAGTCTATTTTATCACTCAATAACAAATTTTTAAATTCAAGATTTTCTACCTTATTTGTAAGATTAGCCTCTTCATTTTGTAAATTTATCAAAATATTTTTTTTTTTAAAATAAGAAAAGAGACCTCTTTCACCATCTAATAGATTGAAAAAAAAATAAAGTATTAAAAATGTAGTGATTAGTAAAAAATAATTTTTTTTTACACTAACTAACATTAGTTAAGTTTATTCATTTTTGCTTTATTTGCCAGCTCTTCTTCAATACGTAGTAATTGATTATATTTAGCAACTCTTTCTGATCTTGCCAATGAACCAGTTTTAATTTGATTGGAATTAGTACCCACAGCAAGATCTGCAATAAATGTATCTTCGCTATCACCCGATCTATGTGAGATGATTGTTTTATAACCAATAATTTGAGCAAATTTAATAACTTCTAATGTTTCTGAAACTGTTCCAATTTGATTAAGTTTGATTAAAATTGAATTTGATGAATTATTTAAGAAACCTTTTTTAAGTCTTTCCAAATTTGTTACATAAAGATCATCACCGACAATTTGAACATTCTTTATAGATTTAATCATTTTATTCCATGCTATCCAATCATTTTCAGCAAAAGGATCTTCAATAGATTTAATCTTATATTTATTTATAATTTTTTGGTATTTCTTTATCGACTCATCAATAGAAATGTATTTTTTTGAGTGAATTGAATACTTATTTTTTTTGTATAATTCATTTGCTGCTACATCCAAACAAATTGACACATCTTTACCATTTTTAAACCCTGATTTCTTAATTGCTGAAACTACCAAGTCCAAAGCCTGCTCATTATTGTTAATCATTGGTGCAAACCCCCCTTCATCTCCAACAGATGTTGAAAGATTTTTTTTTTTTAGTAAATCTCTCAAATTATTAATTACAATAAAACAAATTCTCATTGCTTCTGCAAAACTTCTAGCTTTGTCAGGTCTAATCATGAACTCTTGAATTCTTAATCCATTATTAGCATGAGCACCCCCGTTAATAATATTCATCAGTGGGTAAGGTAGTTTAAAATTATTTTTTATTAAAAAGCTTTTGTAAAGTGGTACTTTTTTAATTTTTGCAGAAAGTTTTTTTGCAGCCATTGACACTGCTAATATCGAATTTGCACCTAAGTTCGATTTTTGTCTTGTACCATCGAGATTGATTAAGATTGTATCAATACGTACTTGATCATGAATATTTACACCTTTCAGTTTTTTTGAAATTTTTGTATTAACAAGACTTACAGCATTAAATACACTTTTGCCTAAATAACTTTTATTATTTTTGTCTCTTTTTTCATAAGCTTCATATGTTCCTGTTGACGCTCCTGATGGACATATAGCTGAAGCACTTAAATTTTTACCGTATACTTCTGCTTCAATTGTTGGGTTTCCCCTACTATCAAAAACTTGACGAGCTCTTATCTTTATAATTTTACTCATTTATTTTTTAATTAGACTGTCAATTTCAAATAGCTGAGATAATAATTCTTCTAACTTGTCTAACGGAACCATATTGGGTCCATCAGAGGGTGCGTTATCTGGATCCTGATGAGTTTCGATAAAAACACCAGCTACACCTACTGCGACAGCGGCTCTCGCCAAATATTTAACAAACTCTCTTTGTCCACCACTTGTTTCGCCTAACCCACCAGGTTGCTGAACTGAGTGTGTTGCGTCAAAAATAACTGGATAGCCATTTTTTGCCATTATTGGCAGCGATCTCATATCAGAGACTAATGTATTGTAACCAAAACTAGCACCTCTCTCGGTGACTAGGATGTTAGTGTTACCAGAATCAGCAATTTTTTTTGTAACATTGACCATATCCCAAGGAGCAAGAAACTGTCCCTTTTTAACATTAATAATTTTTCCTGTTCCAGCAGCTGCAATTAACAAATCTGTTTGTCTACATAAGAATGCTGGTATCTGAAGTACATCAGCATGTTTCGCTACAATATTACATTGTTCCGCATTATGAATGTCAGTTAGAATTGGAACATCTAATTCTTTTTTTATCTTATCAAAAATTGGTAAAGACTGTTCGAGACCAGCACCTCTTTTACCTTTTAAACTCGTTCGGTTAGCTTTATCAAAAGAGGTTTTATAGATAAAACCCATATCAAATTTGCTAGTAATCTCTTTAATTTTACCAGCCATATCCATAGCGTGTTGCTCTGTTTCAAGTTGGCACGGACCAGCTATGATACAAATTTTATTGTTGTTTGAAATTTCTATATTTCCACAATTTACTTTAATATTTTTCATTTATGATTTTTAGCTGCTTTGATAAAAGAAGAGAATAAAGGATGTGGTTCCAAAGGTCTAGATTTAAATTCTGGATGAAACTGAACCGCCACAAACCAGGGATGGCTTTTTAATTCAATTATCTCAGGTAATTTGTTATCTGGCGATATTCCTGAGAAAATCATACCATTTTTTTCAAATTGATCTTTGTAACTAATGTTAACCTCATATCTATGCCTGTGTCTTTCTTGAATAGTTTTTGATTTATATATTTTTCTTACTAGAGAGTTTTCTTTTAATTTTGCTTCATAAAGACCAAGTCTCATTGTGCCGCCAAGATCTTTATCAGTTCCTTTAATTAGTTTACCACCTTTATTCCATTCATTGATTAAGCCAATAATTTTAACACCACTTGTACCAAATTCACTTGATGTTGCTTTTTTAATATTTAGTTTGTTTCTAGCAAATTCAATAATAGCCATTTGCATACCAAAGCAAATTCCAAGGAAGGGAATTTTTTTTTGTCTGGCGTATTTAATCGCTTCAATTTTTCCTTCGGTACCTCTTTTTCCAAAACCACCTGGTATTAAAATTCCAGATACATCTTTTAATTTATTTTTAATCTCAATAATTTTCAAATTTTCAGAATCAATCCTGACTAAATTTACTTTCAAATTATTATTGATACCACCATGCGTTAAAGCTTCATCTAAAGATTTGTAGGCATCTTTAAGATTGACATATTTTCCAATAATAGCGATGTTAATTGATTTTTTAGTATAAAGAATAATTTTTGTAATTTTTTTCCAAGGTTTTAAGTTAACTTTTTTCCTTGAATTGATCTTAAAATATTTAAGAACTTGTGTGTCCAAATTTTCTCTATTAAAACTGATTGGAGCTTCATAGATTGTTTTAACATCAACAGTTTGAATAACATTCTCAATATTTACATTACAAAATAAAGATATTTTCTTTCTATGGTCTAATGGAATACTTCTTTCCGATCTGCAAATAATAATATCTGGCTGAATACCCAAACTTCTGAGCTCTTTTACAGAATGTTGAGTTGGTTTTGTTTTGATTTCATCAGACGCCTTAAGATACGGAACCAGTGTTAAGTGAATAAATAAAGCATTTTTTTTACCAACATCGTTAGAAAATTGTCTAATAGCTTCAACAAATGGAAGACTTTCGATATCACCAATAATGCCTCCAATTTCACAAATTACAAAATCTTCTTTTGCTGTATCATTTTTTATAAAATCTTTAATACGATCTGTTATATGGGGAATAACTTGAACTGTTTTACCGAGATATCCACCCTTACGTTCTTTTTTTAAAACATCACTATAAATTTTTCCTGAAGTAATGTTATCTGTTTTTTTTGCAGATGTTCCAGAAAATCTTTCGTAATGACCTAGGTCCAGGTCTGTTTCCGCTCCATCATTAGTTACAAAAACCTCACCATGCTGGAAGGGACTCATCGTGCCAGGGTCAACATTTAAATAAGGATCTAGTTTTCTTAAACGAACTTTGAAACCTCTTGATTGAAGTAAATATGCTAAGGAGGCCGAAGAAAGACCTTTTCCTAATGAGGAGACCACACCGCCAGTGACAAAAATATATCGCGCCATGGAATTATCTTATAGCGATTAATTTAAGAATTGAAAAGTATTAATTATTATTTTCAGGAATTGCTGGAGTATCGTTGGATTTTTCCTCTATTTGATCTAAAACAGAACTAGCTGGTGTCAACTCACTTCTCGATATAATTGTTAGAGCAAGACTGCAGACAATAAATAATGTAGCAACTACAGCTGTAGCTTTACTCATAAAATTGCTAGCCGACCTAGAAAGCATAAAATTATCTTGGGAGACACCTATACCGAGTGCTCCACCTTCAGATTTTTGTAGAAGTATCAAAAGTACAAGTATCAATGCAAGTACTATGTTTAATACTAATAAAATATTTTCCATCGGAATTAACTATATGTTTTTTTGACTATATCAATAAATTTTTTAGCATTTTGAGAGGCTCCACCAATCAAAAACCCATCAATGTTGTTAATTACTTTTAAGTCTTTAATATTTTGAGGGTTAACAGAACCACCATATAAAACTTTTGGTGATTTATCTTTAAATTTACTTTTAATAAAATCAATAGTATTAAAAAGATCTTTTCGAGTTGGAATAATTCCAGAGCCGATAGCCCAAATAGGTTCATATGCTACAAATATATTTGATTTATTTTTTATACCTTCTAAACCAGCCGCAATTTGTTTAGACAAAATTGATTTAGTTAGTTTTTTTCTTTTCTCACTTAAAGATTCACCAATACAAAAAATAACTTTTAATTTTGCTTCTAGTGCACTTTTTATCTTTAGATTAATCAATTTATTCTTTTCACCCTTTTTTCTATTTTCTGAGTGTCCAATAATTACAAAGTGTGCTCCTATATTTTTCAGCATACGAGAATTAACAGAACCAGTGTAAGGGCCATAGCTTTCACTTTCATGACAATTCTGACCACCAATGCCTATTTGGCAATTTTTGAATTTTTTTGAAAAAGAACTAATTAAAGTATATGGAGGACAATAAACTAATCGGCCTTTATTTATATCTTTAGATTTTGAAAATTTGATAACTTTATTCAACGTATTCAAGGAGGATAAATTCCCATACATTTTCCAATTAGCTACAAAATACATATATTTATTTGTCATAATGAAAATTTTAATCTATAGCTTTGTATTTTACAGATCAATATATTAATAAAGCTATGATAAATCCTTTTACGAATATTACAAAAAAAAAATTTGGGGGTCTTTTACTAATTATTATTATTATTATAGCCTTTGGATTTGGTGGTTTTGGGGGTGGGTTTAATATTGGAAATCAAAACAATATAGCAAAAATAAATAATAAAAATTTATCCACTCAAGATTTCATGGATTATTTGAACAAATCTGGTTTGAGTCAACAGGTGATAAAGGACAATATTGATAAAAATATTATTGAAGAGCTTTTATCGACATTAATATCCACAACACTACTTGATCTTGAGATTAAAGAAATAGATCTTTCAATGACGGAAGACGTATTGATTGAGAGAATTAAGAATAATAAAAACTTCCAAGATGAAAAAGGTATCTTCAAAAGAACACTATATGAAAAATTTTTATTAACTAATAATACATCTGCTCCAATTTTTGAAACAAAATTAAAAAATAATGAACTTCAAAAACAATTATTTACCTACATAAGTGGTGGAATAAAATCTCCTGAATTTATGATTAATAAATTTTATAAAGAAAAAAATAAAAAATTAGATATTGATTATATCAACCTTGATTCATTCTATAAGAAAACTGAAGCTTTTACGGATAAAGAGATAAATGATTTTGTAGCTGAAAATGCTGAAAAACTCAAACAGGATTATATTGATTTTTCCTATGTTAACATTGGACCAAAAAATTTAATTGGTTTGGAGGAATTTAATCAAGCATTTTTCGAAAAAATTGATGTTATTGAAAACCAAATTTCTAAAAATGTTGATTTTAAGATAATTGTTAAGGAATTAAACTTGTCTCCCACCTCGATAACTAACTACATAAACCTTAATAATAAAAAAACAACTGAGAACAATATTTATAACTCCAGAAAAGATAGCATTGGAATTCTTGAGGATGATGGAATTTATATTCTTTACAATATAGATAATTTAAGCAACAAATTACCTAGCCTTGATGATAAAAAATTTAAAAAACAAATTAGAACTCTTTTATTTCAAAAAGAAAAATATGAATTTAATAGAAATATTATGAGTGGGATCAATGAAAAAACTTTCCAACAAGCCTCTTTCAATGAGCTTGGTAAAGACAATATTAAAAAAATAAAACTTAATTCAATTAAAGATAATAAGAAATTTGAAATTAATTCTATTAAAACATTATATTCTCTGCCAATAAATTCCTTTACTTTAATAGCGGATGATCAGAACAACGTATTTGTTGCAAAAACTGTAAATTATAAAGTAGAAAATATAACAAAAAGTTTTGTTGATTTTGATAAAATATCCATTGAAGAAGGAGCAGAAAGTAAAAATAGTATTTTAAAATCATACGATTTTTTTCTAAATAATAGATATAAAGTTGTAATTAATGAAAAAACTCTTGAAAGAGTCAAAAATTATTTCAGATAATGTTAAATCGAAACTTTAATGATTTTAAGTTTCAGCACAAAAGAAATAGAAATCAAATTATATACACCTCTAAAAAAACAAGAAATGATCGTGAGGTTTTAAATTTAATTGATAATTTTTTATGTGAAAAAAATAGTTTTATTTTTGAATCTGTCGAGAAGGGAAAAATCAGGGGCAGATATACTATTTTTGGTAAAAACCCTGATAAAATTTGGGAATTTAATAATAAAAGTTCTTACTTAATTACAAATAATACTAAAAAAAAAATTAAGGGTAATCCTAAAAAAATTATTGAAAAAATAATAGAAGATTTCAAATTCAAAACACCCGCTGAACTACCTCCTATTTGCTCATTAATTTCAGGATATTTTTCTTACGATTCAATAAGATATATAGAGAAAATTCCAAACAAATGTAAAGATGATTTGAAAATACCCGATGTGAGACTCTTAAGACCAAGAACGCTTATAATTCATGATAATTTAAAAAAAAAAATTTTTTATATTGCAAACATCTTTAATGATGAAGTAATTTTCAATTATAAAGCAAAATATTTAGAGATTGAAAGTGAAATAAATGATTTATTAATTCAAGCTTCGTTGGAAAAAAATAATTCCTATAAAAATACTAAAACTAATATCAAAATTAAATCTAACATAACTAAAAATAAATTTTTAAAAATGGTGAATAAAGCCAAAAAATACATTAAAATTGGAGATGTTTTTCAGGTTGTTTTAAGTCAAAGATTTGAAACAAAATTATCTAAAAAACCTCTAGAAATTTATAAAAAGTTAAGAGTTACTAACCCTTCTCCATTTATGTACTTTTTCAATTTTCACGATTTTCAAATAATTGGAGCTAGCCCTGAAATTTTGGTTAGACTAAGAGATAACAAAATTACTGTAAGACCAATAGCAGGAACAAGACCGAGGGGTAAAAATTCTAAGGAAGACAATCTTTTTGCTAAAGATTTATTGCAAGATAAAAAAGAACTTTCTGAACATTTAATGTTACTAGATTTAGGAAGAAACGATGCTGGTAAGGTTTCTAAGATTGGTACTGTTAAAGTTACAGAGAGCTTTATGATAGAAAAATATTCACATGTAATGCATATAGTTTCCAATGTAATGGGGATCTATAATAAAAAATACTCAAAATTTAAATCATTACTTTCTGCTTTTCCAGCTGGGACCGTTTCTGGTGCACCTAAAATTAGAGCTATGGAAATTATTGATGAGCTAGAGACAACAAAAAGAAAGGTTTATGCAGGTGGTATAGGTTATTTCTCAGCCAATGGTGAATTTGATACCTGTATTGCATTAAGGACCGCTGTTGCAAAAAATAAAAAATTTTATGTTCAAGCTGGTGCAGGTATTGTTGCTGATAGCATTCCAGTTAAAGAGTATGAAGAAACTGTTAATAAGGCAAAAGCATTGCTGAGTGCACTAAAGTAATGAAAGTTATATTAATTGATAACTATGATAGTTTTACTTTTAATTTGTATCACTATCTATCTTCACTAAATGTAAAAGTTGACGTAATTAGAAATGATAAAATTACAGATAAACAAATAGTTAAGGAGAAATACGATAGAATTGTCATTTCGCCAGGGCCTGGAAACCCCAACCAATCAGGAAATTGTATTAAAATAGTTAAGTCTCTTTATAAAAAAATTCCAATACTTGGTGTTTGTTTGGGACATCAAATTATTGGGCAAGTATTTGGTTCAAAAATTGTTCAAGCTAAAAAATTAATGCATGGGAAAACTAGTGTGATTGAATCAAATAAAAATGGCATACTAAAAAACCTACCTTCAAGATTTGAAGCCACAAGATATCACAGCTTAATTATTGATAAAAAAACACTGTCTAAAGATCTTGAAATTACCGCACAAACTAAAGATGGAATCATAATGGGTATAAAGCATAAAGAATACAATATTCATGGTGTTCAATTTCACCCTGAGAGTATAAAAACTATTATTGGTATCAAAATATTAAAAAATTTTATTAATTACAAGATCTAATGAAAAAATTTCTAGAAAAATTAAAAAATAAACAAGATTTGTCCTTTAATGAAAGTAAAGCAGCTTTTGAAATACTAATGCTAGGTAAAGCTTCAGATGATGAAATATTTGATTTTTTAACTCTACTTTCTGCAAAAGGTGAAGTCTCGGATGAAATAGCTGGTGGTGTTTATGTTTTAAGAGATAAGTCTAAAAGAGTTAACTCTAAAGGTTGTGTTGATACGTGTGGGACTGGTGGAGACGGGATGAATACACTTAATATTTCAACAGCTTCAGCTTTATTATTAGCTGGTATGGGAATTAGAGTCGCAAAACATGGAAATAAAGCTGTTTCATCTAAATGTGGATCTGGTGATGTTTTGGAAGCATTAAATATCAAGATTGATTTAGAACCTAAAGATATTGAAAAAGAAATAAATAAAAATAACTTTGGTTTTATGTTTGCTCCCAACTATCACAGTGCAATGAAGTTTGTAGGTCCAGCAAGGAAAAAAATTGGCAAAAGAACAATATTTAATATGATTGGCCCTTTAAGCAACCCTGCTCTTGTGCAGAGACAGGTTGTTGGCGTTTATGATAAAAGGTTACTTAAAATTTTTGCTGAAGCTTTAAATAATTTAGATATTAAATTTGCTTGGATTGTTAATAGTGAAGATGGTTTAGATGAAATATCACCTTATGCAAAAACAAATGTAGTTCAAATAAAAGAAGGTAAAATTTCAGAAATTACTATTGACCCTCAGGAATTAAACATAGGTGCAAATAAATTTGAAGATTTGTTGGGTGACAATGCTCAATTTAATGCTAATAAAATAATTAATATATTCAATGGTGAGGATAACGATTTTTCTAAAGCAGTTTGCCTAAATGCTGCTGCTGGACTAATTGTTACCCAAAAACATTCAGTATTTAATAATGCATATAAAGATGCTAGAAAACATATCTTATCAGGAAAAATATATGAAAACTTAAAGAAATTACAAAATGGTTGAAAATATCCTAGATAAAATAATTAAAAGAAAGATACAAAAAGTTGATTTATTAAAAAAATCTATTTCTTTGAGTCTACTAAATGAAAAAATTAATGAAAACAAATTATTTATTGATTTTAAAGAAAAGATTCAAAATAATATTGATGATAAAAAGATTTCAATAATTGCTGAAATTAAAAAAGCCAGCCCATCTGCAGGTATAATTATAGAAGATTATGATCCTGTAAAAATTGCAGAAATTTATAAAAAAAAAAAAGTAACTTGTTTATCTGTTTTAACTGAAGAAGATTTTTTTCTTGGAAATTTAATTCATCTAAGTAAAATTAAAGAAAAAATAAATCTACCTATTCTTTGTAAAGATTTTTTTATAGATAAATTTCAAATACCTCTTGCAAAGAGTTGTGGTGCAGATGCTATATTAATTATATTATCTGGAGTTTCTTATAACCTTGCTTTTGAATTATACGAAGAAGCATTAAAATTTAATATGTCAATTATAGTTGAGGTGCACACAGTTGAGGAAGCAAAAAAAGCAATTAACTTTAAAGAAGCTTTAATTGGTATAAACAATAGAAATCTTAAAACTTTAAAGACAGATGTAAATACAACTTATGATATTCATCATATCTTAGTTAATCACTCTGCTCCTTTAATTTCAGAGAGTGGAATAAAAAAAAAAGATGAAGTTCTAGAGTTAATAAATAAGACAAAAATTAAAACTTTTTTAATTGGTGAATCACTTTTAAAAAATTTAGATAATAATTCAATTTTTTCACTTCTTTAGTAAAATAACCCCTATTTTAAACACTTTTTAGCTATTGTTATAATATAAGAACACTTATAGAACAGATTTTGTACTTTATTTGTTCTTATGCTAACTAAAAAACAAAAAAACCTGCTTTTATTTATCAACAAGAAGTTGAGAGCTTCTGGCGTATCGCCATCTTATGAGGAAATGAAAGATTCTCTTAATTTAAAATCTAAATCTGGGATTCACCGACTAATAAGCGCTTTAGAGGAGAGAGGATTTATTAGAAGGCTTCCACATAAAGCAAGAGCTTTAGAGGTAATAAAACTTCCAGAAACAGCTTCTGCTAACGATATTTATAATAATTTTTCACCGAGTGTTATTAAAGGTGGTTTAGATGAGGATAATATAAATATTGGTGAAATAGAAATACCTGTTTTAGGCAATATTGCTGCAGGAACCCCTGTTGAAGCAATCCAAAATGAGGTTTCCAGAATAACACTCCCAAATAACCTTGAAAAAAATGGTCAGTATTTTGGACTTAAGGTTCAGGGTGATTCAATGATTGAAGCTGGTATTAATGAAGGTGATACAGTTATTATTAAAAGATCTGACACAGCAGACAATGGTAAAATTGTTGTAGCTTTAATCGATGAGCATGAGGCAATGCTGAAAAGAATTAGAAGAAAAGGTAAAACTGTTGCTCTCGAAAGTGCGAATAGAAACTATGAAACAAAAATATTTGGACCTGATAGAGTAAAAGTTCAAGGTGTTTTGGTATCTTTATATAGAAACTTCTAAAAAAATAGTTTAAAAACATGAATGTCTAAAGTAGCAACAAGATTTGCTCCCTCTCCTACTGGAGCTCTACATATTGGTGGTGTGAGAACGGCTTTATTTTGCTGGTTATATTCAAAAAATAAAAAAGGGACCTTTCATTTAAGAATTGAAGATACAGACAAAGAAAGGTCTAAAGATGAGTATAAAATTCAGATAGTAAAATCTTTAAAATGGATTGGTATAGAGCATGATGGAGAATTATATATTCAATCAACTAAAATAAATGATCATATAAATGTTGCTAATGAGTTACTTAAGAATGACCATGCTTATAAATGTTTCTGCTCCCCTGAAGAAATTGATGATCAGAAGAAAAGAGCTAAGCAAAAAAAACTGCCTTATACCTACAATAGAAAATGTAGAGAATTAAACGAAGGTGATGCACCAAAAGATGTTAAACCTGTTGTAAGATTTAAAAGCAAAATAAAGGGTTCTTCAGTACTTAAGGACTTAGTGCAAGGAGATATCGAGATAGATAACATCACTATAGAAGATTTTATTATTCTAAGGAATGATGGCACACCAACATATAATTTATCAGCAACCGTTGATGATCATCAAATGAATATGACACATATCATTAGAGGTGATGATCATAAAATAAATACTTTTAAACAAATTCAAATATATCTATCAATGAAATGGGATGTACCTTCTTTTGCACACATACCTTTGATTCATACTTTAGAAGGTAAGAAATTATCCAAAAGAGATAATGCTTCGACTTTAGATGATTATTCTAAAATAGGAATAATGCCAGACGCACTAAGAAACTACTTATTAAGGCTTGGATGGTCTTATAAGGATAAAGAAATTTTTACCTTAGAAGAAAGTATAGAGCATTTTAACCTAAAGGGTATTGGAAAATCACCCTCTAAGTTGGATATGAGCCGAATATTATCAATAAATGAACATTACATAAAGAGTATCAGTGATGATAAATTATATAATCAGATTTTACAATATTCTGAAATTTACAAAGAAATAATTCCAGTTGAAAAAAAGAAAAAAATTAGAACATCTTTAACTTTTTTAAAAAATAAAGCTAAAACTTTGGAGGATATATATAATAATTCAAAGTATATTATATTTGATAATATTAAATATAATCAAGAAGACCTAAAACTTATTGATGATAAAACCAAAAAAATATTAGCAAATTTTATGAATTCAATAAAAGAAATAAAAAACTTTAATAAAGAGGCTCTTGAACATATCGTAAATAATCTAATTAAGTTATATGAAACAAATTTTAAGGGTGTTGGCCAGCCAATAAGAGTAGCATTAACTGGTTCAAAATTTGGACCTGGTGTTTATGATATAATTATATCATTAGGTAAAGAAGAGGTTCTTAAACGATTAGGAAATAAGATACTTAGATAGTATTAAAGATGCTTCACTGCTAGATGATGTTCTAGATCTAATTTCATTAATGGTTTTTTTACAAACTTCAATTTGTTTTTTCATAATATCAGGATTTTTTAATAAATAAACTACAGACTTATAAATTTCATTTGCATTACATTCACTCTGCAATAATTCTGGTATAACTTCTTTATTATTTATAATATTTATAATATTAGCAAATTTTACATTTACTAAAAGTTTCATAATCCAATAATTAATTATATTTATTTTATAAATTGT
>Ga0307986_10001828_pt1 | contig 15377 bp, 20 predicted proteins | sample EllFjometageno82_FD_203170 | JGI IMG/M metagenome (GOLD analysis project Ga0307986, IMG submission 203170) | Marine microbial communities from Ellis Fjord, Antarctic Ocean - #82 | ecosystem: Environmental > Aquatic > Marine > Unclassified | place: Southern Ocean | collected 2014-10-09
CTTTTAGAATATTGGCTACAAATTAATGTAGACAACAGGACATAAAAATGGAAAAAATAGTCATTTATACTGATGGTGGTTGCAGAGGAAATCCTGGTATTGGGGGTTGGGGTGTTTGGCTTCGATATGGCGATCACGACAAAAAACTAAAAGGCTGTGAAAAAGACACAACCAACAATCGTATGGAACTATTAGCTGCGATTAAAGCACTTGAAGTCATTAAATCTAAAGATATTTCTATTGATTTGTTTACCGATTCAAAATATGTCATGCATGGCATCAATGATTGGATTAAAGGTTGGAAAGCTAAAGGCTGGAAAACAGCAGCCAAGAAACCCGTTAAAAATGTTGACCTATGGCAGCGCCTTGACACACTTAATGAAACACACACGGTGCACTGGCATTGGGTTAAAGGCCATAGTGGTAATGTAGGTAATGATATGGCAGATGAGTTAGCCAACCAAGCCATGGATAATATGGGCTAAAAAAAACCTTAGTAAAAAGTTACATGCATTAAAAAAGTATAATATTATGATATTTAGATAGTCATAAAAAAGCTTGCAATCTAAGCTGCACAAGGTAATAATGTAGTAGTGATGTATTTATTTAATGTATTTCAATAAGGAGGTAAGAAATGAAAAAATTAGCCGTATTATTTAGTTTATTATTAAGTTCAGTCGTATTTGCACATGCGGATGGTGAAAAAATTGCACCATTGTCATTGCCAGTAGATTCTCAAACTGAAGAGCAAAAGAAAATCGTTCGCGATGGTGCTCAAGATTTTTGTGATGGCGCAGAAGAAGATGCAAAAGAAGAATGTGTTATGGATTTTTTCGCGAATCATAACTTAGAAGAAGAGCCTAGCTGCGATTAAGAAAAGAATTTATAAAGCCTGCCTTTGCTAAGGCAGGCTTTATTAATAAAGAACTCAATTAAGAGTTTATTTTAAATAAAGAGGGGAAAAGTATGAACATTAAAACATTAGTAGTAAGCGCTGCATCAGTAGCATTGTTAGCATCAACCGTTGTATCAGCAAAGCCAGTAGGTATTGTTAAAGGTGTTATGGACGTTGCGGGTATTTCACGTAACCAAGATAACGCAGGTTTGATCGATCCAGCATTTGCAAAGACTTCACGTCCTTGTCCACCATTTTGTATTCAACCTACTGCACCGTTCGCGCCTGCAGCAGTTGATACAGTTACTGAGTTAGATGTAATCCATGCTGCACGTGATACAGCAAATGGTGACACATCAGTATTGGTAGTAGATGCACGTACACCGGGTTGGGTTAAGAAAGGCACAATTCCACACTCAGTAAACGTTCCATTTACTAAGCTAAACTCTAAGGCGCTTGCTAAAGATCCGATGGCTGTTGTAGAAATCTTGACAGAAACATTTGGTGTTAAAGATATGGACGGCGTATTAAACTACGACAACGCTAAGACTTTATACTTGTTCTGTAATGGTTCATGGTGTGGTCAGTCTCCAGCGTCAATCAGAGCATTGTTAACAATGGGTTACCCTGAGAACAAGATCAAGTACTACCGTGGTGGTATGAACGCTTGGAAATCTTTAGGTTTAACAACTAAGTAATTAATGCATAAAAGCATTCTTTCGAGAGTGCTTTTTTAATCTAGGAGATTATTATGAAAACTAAATTATTAGCGATTGCTATTGCTTCTGTATTTACTTTAGGCGTTCAGGCAGGCTTTTTAGGTGCTGACCATAACTGGAATAACGGCTCTTCTGCAAAGAAAACCGGTAAGCCAGTTGGTATAACTAAAGGTGTTTTAGAAATTGCGGGTATTTCTCGTAATTCAAGTAGCGCCAATATGGTTGATCCAGCATTTGCAAAGACTTCTCGTCCTTGTCCGCCATTTTGTATTCAACCAACGGAGCCGTTTGCTCCAGCTGCTGTTGAAACGGTCACTGAGTTAGATGTTATCAATGCGGCTCAGTTAGCTGCTTTTGGTGATTCTAGCCTTATGATTGTTGATGCTCGTACGCCAGGTTGGGCTAAGAAAGGTATGATTCCTCACGCAGTGAACGTACCTTTTACTAAGCTTAACTCTAAGGCACTTGCTAAAGATCCAATGGCAGTTGTTGAGTTAATGGTTAAGCAGTTTGGTGTTAAAGATATGGACGGCGTATTAAACTACGACGGTGCTAAAACTTTATACTTGTACTGTAATGGTTCATGGTGTGGCCAATCGCCAGCGGCGATTCGTGCACTATTAACAATGGGTTACCCACAAAGTAAAATCAAATACTACCGCGGTGGTATGAATGATTGGAAACTTTTGGGCTTAACAGTTAAGTAATTGTTAACCATTTGTTTAAAAAAAGGGATGTTAATAGCGTCCCTTTTTTATGTTTTAACAACTTCTTTCGCGCAAGCTGAAACGAAATTTGATCGATGGTATCAAATTGGATACGATTATTCACAAAAAGGTCGAAATGACGATGCCTTTGAATGGATGATGCGTGCCGCTGACGGCGGACATGGTGCTGCGCAAAATAACATTGGACTAAGCTATTTACATGCGCTTGGTACAGAAAAGGACGATAAGAAAGCTTTTGAATGGTTTAAGAAATCAGCCGAACAAGGTGTGTCTTATGCTCAAAGTGAATTAGCTATGATGTATTATGATGGCAAAGGTGTTGAGCAAGATACTCAGCTAGCAGAAGATTGGTGGTTGATTGCTTCCGAGCAAGAAGATGAGTATGCACAATATAACCTAGCTTCTTTAATGCTAGAGAAGGGTGATATAAAGCAGGCTTATTATTGGTTTACACGTTCTTCTAAAAATAACCATCCAGATGCACAAGTTGCATTGGAGCTACTCAATGAAAAATATGTGGAATAAAATTATTACAATAGCGACATTAAGTTTTTCAATAAATGCTTTTGCATTTTTACCAGGTTTGGGTAGCTTCCCTCAATTTCCAGAACTACCTAAAATAAAAAACTTTGACCCTAGTTCACTTCAAAAGTTTTACAACCAATTTACCGATGAAAAGCCTAATATTGAACGTGAAAATCGTATGACCTCTGAAATTGAAGAGGCAATCATGGATGGTGATGTTGAGTATTTACCGATTTCCAATGATCAAGAGGTATTTAGTATTTTCATGGAATCAGATTCTGAAAAACCAAAAGGCGGTATTATTTTATTGCACTCTCGTGGTTTTCACGCTAATTGGGAAAGTGTTATCAAGCCGCTTAGAGTTGGACTTAATGAAAAAGACTGGCATACATTGTCTGTGCAAATGCCAGTGCTGGAAAAGTCAGCTAAATATTATGATTACGTGCCAATTTTTCCTTATTCACATGAGCGTATCGATGCAGCTGTTGATTTTTATAAACAGCGCGGTATTGATAATATCATCCTGATTTCTCATGGCTGTGGTGCACATATGGCCATGAGTTATTTTGATAAATTTGGCGACGATAAAGTTAACGCGTTTGTGGGTGTTGGAATGGGAGCAACTGATTACCAGCAAAAAGTAATTAAGCGTTTTCCGCTTGATGTTATGCTTAAACCAGTGCTTGACATATACGGCGAAAAAGATTTCCCAGGTGTGGTTCGATTGTCAAACTCCAGAAAAGCATTAATGGATATTTCAGGCAATAAACAAAATGCACAGATTATTATCAATAAGGCTGATCATTACTATACTGAAGCTGGCACTTCACAAGCCCTAGTTGATTCAGTAGATACTTGGTTAAGTAATCTTTCCAAAGTGCCTAGGTAGTCATACTTTTATTGCTAAATAGCGATGATGATGCGCTCATAAAGCCAATATAAGCCAATACTCGCAATAATAATTGAAGCAGGAGTAACAAGTCGAGAATGGTACCAAGGTTTATCTTTAAACCAATATCCAATAAGAGTGTAAGCTAATAAAATAACAACCAGTTGACCTAACTCTACTCCAATATTAAAGCTTAATAGGCTGCTTAAAAATTGAGACTTCTCTAGTCCAATATCGCCTAAAACACTTGCAAAACCTAATCCATGCAATAGTCCAAAGCAAAATACCACCAATAAGCGCCAATTACTTATATTTCGTATTAGTATATTTTCAAGTGCGATGTAGACAATCGATAAAGCAATTAACGGCTCAATCCATAAACTAGGTAGGGCGATAATGCCATATATCGAAAGTCCTAGAGTTATAGTGTGAGCTAATGTGAATGCACTTATTTGATAAAGTAAAGGTTTTAATTGGGTACTAAACAAGAATAAACCCAATATAAATAATATATGATCCAAGCCTCTAGGTAAGATGTGTAAAAAACCAAGCCATAGATAATTAAGTAGGTTGTTAGTAGTATACTGCTCTTGCAAAATAATCATATCTGTTTGCTCACCATTAGTCAGCCAAAGGCTGGCAATAGACTTGCCATTTTGATTAAGTTTAAAAACATTATCACCATATTTTTCGGGATATTGCCAGGTAATATGTTTGGTATCTTGCGCTAGCTTTCCTGAGTAAGTAATTATGCTATTTCTTGATAGGCGAACATCATCAATTGGCGACACTTGAATATTGTCAAAATTAAGAGAGAGTTTCTTGTTATCAGCTTTAAGATTTAAAGTCTTTTGGTAGATAGTTGAAAATTTATTAAATTTTTGTTGGATTGTGTCAGCTGAACTTTTTCTTAGTTTGTTATAAATAGCAGATCGCGGTGAATTGTCGGTGTCTGTGTGCTTGGCATTAATGTCTGCCATTAACGCCTCTACATTAACTTTTAATGTTAGAATAAATGTGTTGTCTTCTTGGATAGTGAGCTGAACAACACCAGGTTTCATTTCATGAGCCTGTGAAGCTGAAAAGCAACCAAAAGACAATAAAATTAGCAGCCAGTAATGAAAATATCTCATAAAATTATTTTAGCCTTTTGTATTTTTTACCAGCCAGTTATGGCGCATGATTTTTGGTTAACTGCTAATAATTTTAATCCAACTGTTGGTGATAAAATAACTATTTCAGCCCAAGTTGGGGAAAATTTTGTAGGCGAAACATTACCAAGAATTAACAATTGGTTTGTTAGATTTGAACAACTTCAAGATGAGAGTGCAACGCCAATTCAAGGAGACTTGGGCGATGATCCATTAGGCAGTATTGTCATTAAAAAAAATATATCATCAACAGTGGTGTATCAAAGTACTTTTGATTACCTAACACTCTCGGCTGAGAAGTTTAATCAATATCTGGATAAAATGCATTTAAAGCATATTCAAGACCAGCGCCAGATTGAAAAAACGGATCAAAGTGAAGGTCGAGAGTATTATGCGCGTTACGCTAAGCTATTGATCAAGCCAAAAAATACTATCGCTGATGCAAGTATTTATAAAAAAACTGGGCTTGAGTTAGATATTGTGCCTGTCAATTCTCCCTGGGCAAGTGAGACAACTAATTTTTTGGTTTATTTTCAGGGCAAGCCTTTAAAAGGTATTGTAGTTAGAGCCTATTCTCAAGACAAGCCTCAAAATTTAGTTGAGCAAAAAACTGATGATAAAGGCCAAGTGGCACTTAGTCTAAGTGTTAACAATAGATGGATGGTTAATGCCCTGCATATGGTTAAAGCTAGAGAAGAGCGAATGAAAAGGGCTGATTGGGAAAGCTTGTGGGCTTCTTTAGTGTTTGAAAAGTAGTCGATTAATTGTTAGAGTGCTTCTAGGTAATTAAGCTCATCTTGGTTAAAGTTAGCTAATTTTCTGGCTTCTAAATTAAAAGGCCCACGTAATTGCTCACCAATATGTTTTTTAATAAACCCATCAAAAGCCTCTATAGGGTCAATTTGGCGAGCTTTGCATAGATAGTGGAACCAAAAATTACCAATTTTTACATGTCCAATTTCATCATTAAAAATGATATCTAGTAAGCTCACCATTTTGTCAAAGTGAGCATCTTTAAAGCGTTTTTGAATTTTAGGCGTGGCATCTAGCCCTCTGGCTTCTAGCACTCTTGGTACAAGAGCCATTCTGGCAAGTACATCATAATCAGTTTCATGAGTCATTTTCCATAAGCCATTGTGAGCATCAAAATCTCCATATTGATAACCCAGTTCAATCAAGTGATTATTAAGCAACTGAAAATGCTTTGACTCCTCAAAAGCAACCTGAATCCAATCTTGGTAGAATTGATCAGGCATTTCCCTGAATCGATAAATGGCATCTAGTGCCAGATTAATGGCATTAAATTCAATATGGCAAATTGCATGAATTGTTTTGATCATCCCAAGATCTGTTTTATTTCGCTGTGGAATAGATTGAAATCTAACTAGGTTAGGTTTACTGGGTCTGCCAGGAAACTCTACAGGTTGAATTGGATAGCTGGCTTGAAAATTGAGTCCCTGTGTATTTTTTAAAAGCTGAATTTGATCAACCCGTTCAATTTTTTCATTAATATCACCGCACATTAGTGCTTTAAAGCTAAGCTCAAAGACGTTCATATTTTCCTTGATTGATATTAGCTAAAGTCCAATCACCAATTTGAGTTCGTATAAGTCTCAGCGTTGGGAAGCCGACATGTGCAGACATGCGTCTTACTTGTCGGTTCTTACCTTCACTAATTTTTATTTCCATCCAAGAAGTAGGAATATCTTTTCTAAATCTGACGGGTGGATCTCTATCCCAAATCCAGCTTGGCTCTTTAATGATTTTGGCTTTTGCAGGTTTGGTTAATCCATCTTTCAACATAACACCAAGACTTAGCTGCTCAATAGCGGCGTCATTAATTTGCCCATCTAACTGAACTATATAGGTTTTTTCTTTATCAAATTTTGGATGTGAAATTTGGTGCTGTAGCTTACCATCGTCGGTAAGCAACAATAGACCTTCAGAATCTTTATCTAATCGACCTGCAGGATAGATGTCTTTAGTCTTAATATAATTGGCCAAAGTTTCGCCTTCACCACTAAATTGACATAACACTCCAAAAGGCTTGTTAAAAGCATAAAGCATTAATAAACAACCTTAGCTCTTGCAATAAAGGCTTCTAATTGAGAGTTGGCAATACTAGTAAAGATAGGGGCAATAGCCATATCAACTATTTTTGAAGAAAAACTAAAGGTAAGTGTTAACTCTATTTTGCATGCATTATCATTAAGTTGGGTAAATATCCAGGCACCACTTAGCTGTTTAAACATGCCTTCTTTAAGATTCATGTCAATACGCTGATTTGGAGTTAGCGAATTAATGGTGGTAAAACTTTGATTAAATCCAGATTTATTAATCTCAACCGAGGCTGTAATTTGATCCTTAGTTTGCTTTAAAATGGAGGCATCTGAGCACCAGTTGAGAAATTTTGGATAATCATCAACTTGGTTGACCAATTGATACATTTGCTCGGCTGAATATGGCACAAGAGCACTTTTAGAGAGTTGATGCATGGCAAAATCCAAAAAACCTAAAGTTAGTTCAAATACGATTGTGCTCAATAAAAAAGCACGTCATGACTATTTTATCGAACAAACCTTGGAAGCTGGCGTTTCTTTAGAGGGTTGGGAAGTAAAAAGTCTAAGAGAGAACAAGGTTCAGATTAAAGAAAGCTATGTTATTTTAAAAAATAATGAGATGTTTTTATTTGGTGCGCATATTTCTGCATTGCAAAGCGCGTCAACTCATGTAAATACTGACCCAATAAGATCAAGAAAATTACTCCTTAATCGTATAGAAATCAACCGTTTAAAAGAAAAAATTGAGCAGAAAGGCGCTACCGTCGTCCCTTTAAAAATGTACTGGAAGAAAGGCCGTGTTAAGCTAGAAATCGGTGTTGCTAAAGGAAAAAAAGACTATGACAAGCGCCAAGACGCTAAAGCGAAAGACTGGAAGAGAGATAAACAAAGAACTTTAAAAGAGAATAATAAATAATCGCTTTTATTGAATCATTTTTAAGGCTAAATTTTTTTTATAAATTGTTGATATAACAGTATTTTATTGCTTATAATTAGGAAACTTTATTGAAAACAATATTAGTTATTTATGAACTACATGATTTGTTTTATTATTTCAGTAATTTTTAAATTTTTTATAATCTAAGGGGAAGAGAATGAACAAGTCAGAATTAATTGATGCAATCGCATCAGCAGCAGATATTTCAAAAGCAGATGCAGGTCGTGCACTTAATGCTACAACTAGTGCAATCACTGGTGCTATGGCAAGTGGTGACGGTGTACAGTTAACAGGTTTTGGTTCGTTTGTTGTTAGAGACCGTGCAGCACGTACTGGTCGCAACCCACAAACTGGTGCTACGATTCAAATTAAAGCTTCTAAAGTTGCTGCATTTAAAGCAGGTAAGGCACTTAAAGATGCAGTTAATGGCTAATCGTTAGTTACTAACTTTAAAAAAGCACCTTAGGGTGCTTTTTTTATGTCTAAAGTTTGGTAAAATGCTGTTTTAATTTAAGGGGATATTTATGGAACGCACTTTATCAATTATTAAGCCAGATGCAGTCGCTAAGAATATTATTGGTCAAATTTACACTCGTTTTGAAGATGCTGGTTTTAAAATAGTAGCGTCAAAAATGCTTCATTTAGATGATGAATTAGCAGGCGGCTTTTACGCTGTCCATAAAGACCGTCCTTTTTATGGTGAACTGGTTGCATTTATGACTTCAGGACCAGTAATGGTTCAAGTGTTAGAAGCTGATAATGCCGTCGCTAAGCATCGTGAAATCATGGGTGCTACAAACCCTAAAGATGCGGCAGCAGGTACAATTCGTGCTGATTTCGCCCAGTCGTTAGATGAAAATGCAGTGCATGGTTCTGATTCTTTAGAAAATGCAGCCATTGAAATTGAATACTTTTTTGGCGCACAGGGCGTTTGTCCTAGAACACGATAATTTTTTTTAAATTGGCATTAATTAAATAGCACAGCCTGTCTGCGTTATTTTTATTTATGGAAAATAAAATAAATCTTTTAAGTCTTAATCAGAAATCACTAGATGAATTCTTTGTAAAGCTGGGTGCAAAATCTTATTGTACCAAGCAATTAATGAAATGGATATATAAAGATCATGTATTTGATTTTGACCAAATGCTTAATCTGAGTAAAAAATTAAGAGAAAAACTTAAAGAAGTTGCTTGTATTGAATTTCCAAAAGTTGTTACTAAAAATCACGCATTAGATGGCGTTATAAAATGGGTTATTGAAACGGGTAGTGAAAATCACGTTGAGATGGTCTATATTCCTGAAAAAGATAGGGGCACTTTGTGCATCTCCTCTCAAGTTGGTTGCGCTTTAGCTTGTACGTTTTGTTCGACAGGCTACCAAGGCTTTAATAGAAATCTTTCCACAGCAGAAATAATTGCCCAAGTATTGATTGCTAATTTGCATTTAAATCCAGCTGGAAAGCGTATCTCTAACGTTGTTTTTATGGGTATGGGCGAACCACTACTTAATGAAGAAGCAGTTTATAGTGCTTGTGATTTATTATTAGACGATCTTTCATTTGGTTTATCTCGTCGTCGAGTGACCATCTCTAGCTCTGGTGTTGTGCCTGCTTTAGAGAGAATGAGTGAGCGAGTTCCAGTAAGTTTAGCTATTTCTTTGCATGCGGCAAATGACACTCTACGTGATGAATTGGTGCCTATCAATAAAAAATACCCTATTGAAACACTAATGAAAGCATGTGATGTATATTTAAATGCTGGCACTCAAGAGCGCCATATCTTGTTTGAGTATGTTATGTTAAAAGGTGTGAATGATTCTTCAGAGCATGCCAAGCAGCTCTCTAAACTTTTAAAAGGGGTTTCTGCTAAAGTGAACTTAATTCCCTTTAATCCTTTTCCACAATCTGATTATGAGACTTCTAGCGTTAGGACGATTGAAAGTTTTCAAAATATTTTATTCTCTAATGGTATTCGAACTATGACTAGACGAACTCGTGGTGAAGACGTGGATGCAGCTTGCGGTCAGTTGGCAGGTAAAGTGAAAGACAAAACTAAACGAGCAGATGCTAGGCGGAATTGATTACTATCCTAGAAAGAAAAAACGCAAGCCAAGGGTAAAAATTTGGGCTTTAATTTTGGGTTTTTTCATACTAGTGATTTACGGGTATCAATATCTTGAATTGCAAGTTGAAAAATCAAGTGCTATTAATACTTTGATTGTTATTAGCAAGGGAAAAAAGCAAGCAGAAGAAAAAGTGAATAGCGTTATAATTAAATCTAATAATATTGATCAAGTAGAAGCTGATCGCCGGGTTAAAAGCAATAAAGGCCTTGACGAACTAATTCAAACATTTACACAGCAATGAAACCTATACATACCATTACTAGAAGGAAATCTCGACAAATTTTTGTTGGTAATGTTGCTGTGGGTGGTGACGCCCCAATCTCTGTACAAAGTATGACTAATACAGAAACAACAGATGTAGCTGCAACGGTTAGACAAATTAAAGCCATTCAAGAGGCTGGGGCAGATTTAGTACGTGTTTCTGTGCCAACAATGCAAGCAGCTGAAGCTTTTAAAGAAATCAAAAAGCAAGTTAATATTCCACTGATTACCGATATTCATTTTGACTACAAAATTGCACTTAAAGTAGCAGAATATGGTGCTGACTGTTTACGTATTAACCCAGGCAATATTGGCCGTGAAGATCGAGTTCGTGAAGTGGTTGCTTCAGCTAAAGATCATGGCATTCCAATTCGTATTGGTGTTAACGCTGGCTCGTTAGAAAAAGATTTACAAAAGAAATATACCGAACCCACGCCTGAAGCAATGGTTGAATCAGCATTTAGGCATATTGACATCTTAGATCGACTTAATTTTGATAATTACAAAATTTCACTCAAAGCTAGTGAAATATTTATGACAGTTTTTGCTTACAAGCAACTGGCTTCTCAAATTGATAACCCACTTCATCTTGGTATCACTGAGGCAGGCTCTCTTCGCTCTGGTACGGTCAAATCATCTGTTGGTCTAGGCTTATTACTTGCTGAGGGAATTGGCGACACTATTCGCGTCTCCCTGGCCTCTGATCCAGTAGATGAGGTTCGCGTGGGTTTTGATATTCTTAAATCATTAGGTCTAAGGCAAAAAGGTGTTAATTTAATTGCCTGCCCATCATGTTCTCGTCAAAAATTTGATGTCGTTAAAGTGGTGAATGAATTAGAGTCACGCCTAGAAGATATTAGTGAGCCGATTGATGTTGCTGTTATTGGCTGTGTTGTGAATGGCCCGGGTGAAGCAAAAGCAGTATCTGTTGGCTTAACAGGTGGAGAGCCGAACTTAATGTATGTTGATGGAAAAACCCACAAAAAAGTAAGTAATGAGAATTTAGTTGACGCTCTAGAAGAGAAAATTAGAGCGCAACTTAAACTTGGTTTAGATAATTTATAGTTTTTTTGATCGCCTATAAACTCGGTATCGATAAATAAACTGAATACTAAAATAGCCAATTACTGCACTGACGACCGAAACTGTTAAACAGCCCAATAAGAATGGCTGCCAAATGGTATCAAATACTTGCCAAACATATTCACGCGACATAACAAAATTAGCCTCGATCTGAACACCAAGTAGCCAAGCACCTAGTTTATAGCACCCATAATAAATAGGCACCATGGTCAGTGGGTTGCTAATCCATACCAAGGCAATAGCTAAAGGCAGGTTGGCGCTAAAAATAACCGCACCTGGTGCAGCAAGTAGCATTTGAAACGGGACAGGAATAAAAGCAAAAAATAAACCAACCGCAAAAGCTTTAGAAACTGATTTTCGATTGAAATTCCACAAACTAGGATCGTGCAGGTGTTTACTAAGCCAACCTAAGCGCTTGTTATTTTTAACTTCATCAGGGTTTGGACTGTAACGCTTTAAAAGTTTTTTCATGTTTTACTAGCAGCAATAATTGCCTTAGCATCCAAACCATATAATTCATGTAATTGAGCTTGCGTACCTTGTTCTGTAAATATATCAGGCAAGCCAAGAATTTTAAGTGAAGTATTAACACCTTGTTGATGGAAAAACTCACTAACACTACTACCAGCGCCACCAAGAATTACATTATCTTCAATAGAGATAAACTGAGTATGAGTCTTAGAAAGCTCGATTAGTAGAGTCTCATCCAGTGGTTTCACAAAACGCATATCAACCACGGTTGCGTTGATCGATTCTGCCGCTTTTAGTGCGTTATCTAACATAGTACCAAAGGCAAGTATCGCAATATCAGTGCCTTGGCGAACCATGTCAGCCTTACCAATTTGAATTTGCTCTGAACTAACGTAATCTTCGATGGCTGAAGTGCCTCTTGGGTAGCGGACACAAAATACACCTTTAGTTTCAAATGCAGTATTTAGCATTTGATACATTTGAGCTGAACTGCTCGGAGACATGACAACTAAGTTTGGAATACAACGTAGAAAACTTAAATCAAAGCTACCAGCATGAGTGGCGCCATCAGCGCCAACCAGTCCCGCTCTATCAATGGCAAAAACGACGTTTAATTCTTGTAGAGCAATGTCATGAATAAGTTGATCATAGCCTCGCTGTAAAAAAGTTGAGTAAATAGCGACAACTGGTTTAAATCCTTGTACGGCTAATCCACCTGCAAAAGTAATAGCGTGTTGTTCGGCAATACCCACATCAAAATATTGATCAGGGAAGTCTTTTTCAAAAGCACTCATTCCTGAGCCGGTACACATAGCAGGGGTTATGGCAATTAAATCTTCGCTTTGTTTGGCAGTATTGTTAATCCAGGTGCCAAATACAGCGCTATAGCTTGGTAATTTACTGGCTTCAGATTGTGCAGGGGCTACGCCATGAAATTTACAAGGATCTTTTTCAGCGCGCTCTAGCCCATAACCTTTCTTGGTAATAATATGCAATAAGCGAGGCTTTTCTTGAAACTTCAAATTCTGTAATGTTTTAACTAATGTTGGTAGATCATGACCATCAATCGGTCCAAAATAATCAAGCCCTAATTCTTCAAACAAAGTACTTGGTAATACCATACCTTTTAAATGTTCTTCTGAGCGTTTAGCAAACTCGTGAATCATTGGTACTTTTTCAAGAAAATCTAGTGATTTAGTTTTCATGGTCGAGTATATTTTTCCAGAGATTAGCTTGGTTAAATATTTGTTCATGGCGCCGACATTTTTAGAAATACTCATGTCATTGTCATTCAAAATTATGAGTAAATCAGCATTCGAATCACCGGCATGATTCAGCGCTTCAAAAGACATGCCACCGGTTAAGGCACCATCACCAATCACTGCAATGGATTTTTTGGTATTTTTGTGAAGACGATTACCAATAGCAATACCTAGCGCAGCACTAATAGAAGTTGAGGCATGTCCAGCACCAAAACTATCATGCTCACTTTCACTACGCTTGGTGAAGCCTGAAATGCCATCTTTTTGGCGTAAAGTCGACATTTTGTCAAGTCGACCTGTAAGAATTTTGTGAGTGTAGGCCTGATGACCTACATCAAAAACAAAGCTATCTTCAGGGGTATCAAAAACGTAATGCATGGCAATCGTCATTTCGATCGTGCCTAGATTTGGCGCTAAATGTCCGCCCGTTTTTTGAATAGTTTGAATTAGAAAGGCTCGAATCTCATCTGCCAAGGACTGCAGCTGATCTAAGTCAAGCTTTTTGATATCCTGAGGTGAGTGAATTTGATCGAGCACGCTATTATAACTTTATTGCAAAGAGGGTCATTATACGTGAGTAGGTAAATTATCTACTAAGAAGGGTGACGAATTTTCTGCTTAGGATCTTTTTAAATATTCATAATTTATATTTAAATTTTTATTAAATTTGTAGCAATAAAAATCGCTTTAGGATTAATGGATTGCATTGAAACTAGGGTCTTTTCATCTTTGTAATCCATGATTATACAAATAACCCCATTTTATATATTGAAATTATACGTTTGCGGTAAAATAGATTTATTTGATTAATTGTTAAATTTTTTTATGTTTTCAGTTTGCGCCTTGTATCAATTTGTCCGTTTAGATAATTTCAAAGAGTTCAGAGAGCCTTTACGCACGTTAATGGTTAAGCTTGAGATTAAAGGCACAATATTGTTAGCGTTAGAGGGTTTGAATGGAACCGTATCAGGCACTCAAGATTCAATTGATCAATTACTAGATTTTTTAGACAAAGATGGGCGCTTTAATCAATTAGAAATTAAGTTTTCTCAAAGCAAAGAGCTACCCTTTAAGCGCCTAAAAGTAAAACTAAAAAAAGAAATTGTTACTTTGGGTGTCGCAGAGATTGATCCTAAAGAATCAGTAGGTACGTACGTATCGCCACAAGACTGGAATGAATTAATCAGTGATCCTGATGTTATTTTGATAGATACCAGAAATAACTATGAGTATGAAATTGGTAGCTTTAAAGGTGCTATCAACCCTGTTACTGAAACTTTTAGAGAGTTTCCAGAATACACTAAGAACAATTTAGAGCAATATCGAGGTAAAAAAGTAGCCATGTTTTGTACTGGCGGTATTCGCTGTGAAAAATCAACTGCTTATTTAAAAACTCAAGGCTTTGACACGGTTTATCATCTTCAGGGTGGCATTCTTAAATACCTTGAGCAAACGCCAAAAGAAGGCAGCCTATGGGAAGGTGAATGTTTTGTTTTTGATGATCGTGTCGCTGTTAAGCATAATTTAGAGCAAGGTCAATATGATCAATGCCATGCTTGTCGCTATCCAATTACTGAACAAGATAAGGCGCATGAGTATTACGAAAAAGGCGTATCTTGTCCAAGGTGTCATGGCTCTAAAAGTACAGATCAAGTAAGCCGGTATCGCGAAAGAGAAAAACAAGTTCAGCTAGCCAAAGCTAGAGGAGAAGATCATATTGGCGATAATGCTAGCCAGGTTATTGCTGCTAAGGCTAAGAAAAAAGCACTAAAAACAACAAATAAAAATAAAAATGTTTAATCGTCAAGACATTCCACAACTCAAACAAGACTTACTTATCGAATCAGATCTGATGGGCCACAAGCTAAATTTAAAAACTCGTTGGGGTGTATTTAGCCCAAGAGCGATTGATGACGGTACCGTTATGTTTATGAAATATCTTGACATTGCTGAGGACGATAAATGCCTAGATTTGGGTTGTGGTTATGGCCCTATTGGGCTTAGTGTAGCTAAATCCTGTCCTCAGGGTGAAGTTCACATGGTGGATAAAGATTTTGTGGCTGTTGAGTTGTCAAATATCAATGCCCAACTTAATCATATTAGCAATGCCCAAGCTTATCTATCCGATGCATTCTCAGCTGTTGGTAAGCAAAATTATTTTGACCAAGTGATATCTAATGTCCCTGCAAAAGTTGGTAGAGAGCAGCTAAGTATTATTTTGTATGATGCGTATGATGCGCTTAAACCCGGTGGTAAGATAACTTTTGTGAC
>Ga0307986_10001830_pt1 | contig 15375 bp, 10 predicted proteins | sample EllFjometageno82_FD_203170 | JGI IMG/M metagenome (GOLD analysis project Ga0307986, IMG submission 203170) | Marine microbial communities from Ellis Fjord, Antarctic Ocean - #82 | ecosystem: Environmental > Aquatic > Marine > Unclassified | place: Southern Ocean | collected 2014-10-09
AAGGAACCATAGCAGTTATTACGGTAGCATTTCCTCTTTGTTCTTGAGTGCTTATTTGCCCTCTTCTGCTATTCAAGTCACCAATAACATCTCCCATATAATCTTCTGGTGTTACCACTTCAACTCTCATTACTGGTTCTAATAATTTTAAACCACCTCTAGTACAAGCTTCTTTAAAACATGCTCTACCAGCAAGTTCAAATGCTAGAACACTAGAATCTACGTCATGGTGCAATCCATCTAAAATTGTAACTTTGTAATCAATTAATGGGAAACCTGCTAAAATTCCACCATCAGATATTGTTTCGATGCCTTTTTCAACACCTGGGATAAATTCTTTAGGAATTGATCCTCCTTTAATTTTACTGTCAACTTCTCTGCCTTTGCCAGGTTCTTGAGGTTCTACTAAAAGTTTAACTTTTGCAAATTGTCCAGCACCACCACTTTGTTTTTTGTGGGTGTATTCAAACTCAGAAGCATTTTGAATAGTCTCTCTATATGCTACTTGTGGTGCTCCTACATTCGCCTCTACATTAAATTCTCTTTTCATTCGGTCAACAATAATATCCAAATGTAACTCTCCCATACCTTTAATGATTGTTTGCCCTGACTCTTCGTCAGAAGTAACTCTAAATGAAGGATCTTCTTTTGCCAATCTACCTAGTGCTTCACCCATTTTCTCTTGGTCAGCTTTTGTTTTAGGTTCAACAGCGATTTCAATTACTGGCTCAGGAAATTCCATGGGCTCTAATAAAACTGGGTTAGCTTCATCACATAAAGTGTGACCTGTTATAGTATATTTAAGACCGGCTAGTGCAACAATATCACCTGCATTTGCTTCTTTTATGTCTTCTCTTGAGTTTGCATGCATTAAAAGCATTCTTCCGACTCTTTCTTCTTTTTCTTTTGAAGTATTATAAACAGCTGTTCCAGTTTTAATTGTCCCAGAATAAATTCTTATAAAGGTTAATGATCCAACAAATGGGTCGTTAGCAACTTTGAAAGCTAAAGCGGAAAAGCCAGCATTATCATCAAATTTCATTTCTTTAACGTCTTCAGTTCCGGGAATAGTTCCATTAATTGATCCAATATCAATAGGACTTGGAAGGTAGTTAATAACAGCATCAAGTAATGGCTGAACACCTTTATTTTTAAAGGCTGAACCAGTAGTTATTGGAACAAAACTAAAATTTAACGTTCCTTTTCTTATGCATTTAATTAAATCCTCTTCTTTAATTTCATCGCCATTTAAATAGCTCTCCATTAATTTTTCATCTTGCTCCACAGCCGTTTCAACAAGTTCAGTTCTGTATTTTTGAGAAATTTCTTTTAAATCATCAGGGATTTCTTTGTATTCCCACTCTGCCCCAAGTGCTTCATTTTTCCAAACTTGTGCTTTCATTTTAACTAAATCAACAACACCAGTTAATGAAGCCTCCATACCGATAGGTAATTGAATAGGCAAAGGTTTGCAACCGAGTCTATCTCTAATCATATCTACACATCTAAAATAATCTGCACCAGTTCTATCTAATTTATTAACAAAACAAATCCTTGGAACTTTATATTTGTCTGCTTGTCTCCATACAGTTTCTGATTGAGGTTCAACACCTGCCACACCATCAAAAACACATACAGCTCCGTCTAAAACTTTTAATGATCTTTCAACCTCAATAGTAAAATCCACATGACCAGGGGTATCTATAATGTTAATTCTATGGTCATTCCAAAAACAAGTGGTTGCAGCTGATGTAATTGTAATTCCTCTTTCCTGCTCTTGTTCCATCCAGTCCATAGTTGCAGCACCATCATGAACTTCACCAATTTTATGGCTTTTTCCTGTATAATATAAAATTCTTTCAGTAGTAGTGGTTTTACCCGCATCAATGTGAGCCATTATTCCAATATTTCTGTAAGTATCTAATGTATTTATTCTAGCCATAATTTATTACCACCTAAAATGAGCAAAAGCCTTATTCGACTCTGCCATTTTATGTACATCTTCTCTTTTTTTAACTGCTGATCCTTTTTTTTCATAAGCATCATATAGTTCATTAAAAATTTTATCAGACATGTGTTTGTCTTTTCTTTTTCTTGAAGCGTCAACTAACCATCTAATCGCTAATGCTTGAGCACGTTTAGTTTTCACTTCGACAGGAACTTGATATGTCGCTCCACCAACCCTACGTGATCTAACTTCTACAGTAGGTTTGATGTTATTTATTGCTTCGTTGAAAACATTTATTGGCTCTTCTTTTGTTTTAGATTTAATTTTTTCAATTGCATCATAAACAATTTTAGCAGCGATACCTTTTTTTCCATCGTACATAATATTATTAATTAACTTTGGAATAATAGTTGATTTGAATATTGGATCAGGAACTACGTTTTTTTTTGGTTGAGTTTTTTTTCTAGACATAATTATTTACCTTTTTTAGTTCCATATAAAGATCTACGTTTCTTTCTGCCTGCAACTGCCTGTGTATCTAAATTTCCTCTAAGAATATGATATCGAACACCTGGTAAATCCTTTACACGGCCACCTCTAATTAAAACTACTGAGTGTTCTTGGAGGTTATGCCCTTCACCACCAATATAAGCTGTAACTTCAAAACCATTCGAAAGTCTTACTCTAGCAACTTTTCTTAAAGCAGAGTTGGGTTTTTTAGGAGTTGTTGTATAAACTTTAAGACACACACCTCTTTTTAAAGGTTGCTTTTCTAAAGCGGGAACCTTGTTCCTTGCTATTGGTCTAGTTCTTTTCTTTCTTAACAACTGGTTAATAGTTGGCATAAATTTTTAATTAATTAATTTATTTTTGAATGAAAATAACTGACAGGTTATTTTGTGGCAGCGTTTAGTTCCATAAAGTAGGTACTACATTCCAACCAAAAACATCGTCAAAATACTGTTTAATTTAACTTTGTCAAACTAAAAGTACAATTTTAAAGTGTTTTTTATTGAGTAGATTGTGTTTCTGTTGTTTCGGCAGGCTCTGATTTATCCTGGTCAGCAAGAAATTTGCTATCTTCTTCAATAGCCCTTCTATTCCAGTTATTTTTAATATGTCCAGTTCCCGCAGGTACAAGTCTACCAACAATAACGTTTTCTTTTAAGCCATTTAACGGGTCAACCTTACCTTTAATAGCAGCATCTGTTAAAACTCTTGTAGTTTCTTGGAAAGAGGCAGCTGAAATAAAAGATTCTGTTTGAAGTGATGCTTTTGTAATTCCCATTAGAACTCTTTCTCCACCTGCAGGATTTTTTCCTTCAGCTACAAGCTTTTCATTTGTTATGTCAAATTTAATTCTGTCAATCATTTCTCCAGGTAGGTAAGACGAATCACCCGATACTTTAACTTCAACTTTTTTAAGCATTTGTCTTAGGATAGTCTCTATATGCTTATCATTGATAACCACACCTTGTAATCTATAAACCTCTTGAACTTGATTAACAAAATACTCTGTCAGATCTTTAATGCCCAAAATTCTTAAAATATCGTGAGGCAGGGGCTGTCCGTCGAGCAGATACTCACCTTTTTTAATTTTTTCTCCTTCATTAAAATTAATATGCTTACCTTTTGGTATTAAGTAATTTGAAGGTTCACCGTTTTCAGGTTGAATAGAAATTTTTTGTTTACCCCTAACTTCTTTTCCAAATAGTACCTGTCCATCATTTTCAGCAATAATTGCACTATCTTTTGCTTTTCTTGCTTCAAATAACTCAGCGACACGTGGTAATCCACCTGTAATATCTTTTGTTTTGGTTGTTTCTTTAGGTAATCTTGCGATGATATCTCCTGCAAATATTTTTTGACCATCTTTAACTGATAAAATTGAATCAGGCACCAAATAATACCTAGCTTCATTATCATCTGCTTTTTTAATAACATTACCCTTGTCATCTCTTAGTGTAATTCTTGGTTTTAAATCAGTATTTTTGGATTGAGCTCTCCAATCAACTACAGATTTAGATGAAATACCAGTAGCATCATCTGTGGTCTCTTGAATAGAAATACCATCAATCAAATCAACATAACCTGCTATACCACTTTTTTCTGCAATAACAGGTGTAGTATACGGATCCCATTCACAAATTTTTTCATTAGCTTTAATTTTGTCACCATTTTGGAAAAATAATTTTGATCCATAAGAGACTTTATAGACAGCTACTTGGACACCATTGTCATCTTCAATTGAAAGTTGAGTATTTCTACCCATTACAATTAAGTTTTTCTTTGAATCTTTTAATAAATTTGAGTTAATAACTTTCAATGTACCTGCTGATTTACTTATAATTTGAGACTCCTGTTTGACAGAAGCTGTACCACCAACGTGGAAAGTTCTCATGGTTAACTGTGTGCCAGGCTCACCTATAGATTGAGCTGAAATCATTCCAATTGCCTCACCAACGTGAACCATCTTACCTCTTGATAAATCACGACCATAACAAGTAGCACAAACACCTTTTTTAGAGCTACATGTCATTACAGAATAGGCTTTAATAAATTTAACACCCGCTGCATCAATTTTATCGCAACCGGCTTCATCAATCATAATGTCTTTTTTAATTACAGTTTCGCCAGTGATAGGATTTTTAACATTAAATGCTGTTACTCTACCTAAGGCTCTCTCAGATAAGCTAACAACTACATTTCCACCTTCAAGAATTTCACCAAGTTCAATAAAACCTGGATTATCACATTTTATTTTTGAAATTGTAAGATCTTGAGCAACATCACAAAGTCTTCTTGTTAAATAACCTGAGCTTGCTGTTTTTAAAGCAGTATCAGCAAGACCCTTTCTAGCTCCGTGAGTTGAGTTAAAATATTCAAGCGCAGTAAGACCCTCTTTAAAGTTTGAAATAATTGGTGTTTCAATAATTTCGCCAGACGGTTTTGCAATAAGACCTCTCATTCCAGCTAATTGTTTCATTTGCGCAGCAGAACCCCTGGCTCCACTGTCAGCCATCATAAATACAGAGTTAATTTTCATTCCATCTGGGGTACTTTCAGTAGCAGAAATACCTCTCATCATTTCACCAGCAACTTTATCAGTGCATTTTGACCACGCATCAACTACTTTGTTGTATTTTTCACCTCTGGTAATTAAACCTTCAGAATATTGGTTTTCATAATCAGCAATCAATTTTTTTGTGTCCTCAATTAACTGACCTTTATTTGGTGGAATAACCAGATCATCTTTACCAAACGAAATACCAGCTTTAAAGGCATGTTTAAATCCTAAATCTTTTAATTTATCACAAAAAATTACTGTAGCTTTTTGTCCACAAAATCTAAATACGCTATCTATAATTTCTGAAACTGTCTTTTTTGGAAGTAAACAGTCAATCATAGAAAATTTAATATCTTTATTTTTTGGTAGTAAGTTCGCTAATAAAAATCTTCCAGCTGTTGTTGTATATTTTTCAAAAATTTTATTACCTTTTTCATCTCTAGTCTCAAATCTTGATATAATTGTGGTGTGAACTTTAATTTGATTTGTTGAAAGAGCGTGTTCTATTTCATCAACATTAACAAAATATCCATCTGGTTTATCGGTTTGAAATGGTGCTTGAGATAGATAATAGAGACCTAAAATCATATCCTGACTTGGTACAATAATTGGTTTACCGTTTGACGGGCTTAAAATATTATTTGTAGATAGCATTAAAATTCTAGCTTCTAACTGGGCCTCTAAACTTAAAGGTACATGAACAGCCATTTGATCACCATCAAAGTCAGCATTAAAAGCCGCACAACATAATGGGTGTAATTCAATAGCATCACCTTCTATTAATTTTGGTTCAAAAGCTTGGACACCTAACCTGTGAAGTGTTGGCGCACGGTTAAGAATTACTGGATGTTCTCTTACTATTAGTTCTAATGCATCCCATACTGCATTTGTTTCTTTTTCAACTAATTTTTTGGCCTGTTTAATAGTAGAAGCTAACCCAAGTTTGTTTAATCTTGCATATAAAAAAGGTTTAAATAATTCTAAAGCCATTTTTTTTGGTAGTCCACATTCGTGCAACTTAAGATCTGGTCCAACAACAATTACTGACCTACCTGAATAGTCAACTCTTTTTCCTAATAAATTTTGTCTAAATCTTCCTTGTTTTCCTTTTAACATTTCAGCTAAGGACTTAAGGGGACGCTTACCAGTTCCAGTGATTACGCGACCTCTTCTCCCGTTATCAAATAAAGCATCTACAGACTCTTGAAGCATTCTTTTTTCATTTCTTACAATGATATGAGGCGCTTTTAAATCCATTAGTCTTTTTAATCTATTATTTCTGTTTATTACTCTTCTATAAAGGTCGTTTAAATCCGATGTAGCAAATCTACCGCCATCTAATGGAACTAAAGGTCTAAGCTCTGGTGGAATCACTGGAATGATTGTTAGGATCATCCACTCAGGTTTTTGTCCAGTTTCAATAAAAGATTCAATTAATTTCAATCTTTTAATTGATCTTTCTTCATTAACCTTAGATTTTGTTTCTTTAATTGTATCAATTAAAATTTTTCTTTCTAGCTCAAGGTCCATTGATTTTAAAATTGAAAGAATTGCCTCAGCACCAATACCGGCCTCAAAAGATTCTTCACCAAATTCATCTTGATATTTTGCTAATTCTTCTTCGTTTAATAGTTGATTTTTCTGAAGACCAGTTAAACCAGGTTCTATTACTATAAAGTTTTCAAAATATAGAACTCTTTCAACCTCTTTTAATTTCATATCTACAGCTAAAGAAATTCTACTAGGTAGAGATTTTAAAAACCAAATGTGTGCAACGGGTGTAGCTAAATTAATGTGACCCATTCTTTCTCTTCGAACATTAGATTTTGTTACTTCTACACCACATTTTTCACAAATGATTCCTCTGAACTTCATTCTTTTGTACTTCCCACATAAGCACTCATAATCTTTAATTGGTCCGAAAATTCTAGCACAGAAGAGACCATCTTTTTCAGGTCTAAAAGTTCTATAATTGATAGTTTCTGGTTTTTTTATCTCACCGTAAGTCCATGATTTAATTTTTTCAGGACTTGCTAGCGTAATCTTAATGTTAGTAAAGTTCTGTGCTTCAGAAACTTCACTATTTTTAAATAAATTAGTTAATTCGTTTTTCATAATTAAATTAGTTCAATATTTAATGCTAATGATTTAATTTCTTTTACTAATACGTTAAATGATTCCGGTATACCAGATTCAAAATTTTCTTCCCCTTTAACAATAGTTTCGTAAACTTTAACTCTTCCAGCTACGTCATCTGACTTAACTGTTAGAATTTCTTGTAATGTGTATGATGCTCCATAGGCTTCTAGTGCCCAGACTTCCATTTCTCCAAATCTCTGCCCTCCTAATTGAGCCTTACCACCAAGAGGTTGTTGAGTAACAAGACTATAAGGACCAGTGGATCTTGCATGGATTTTGTCTTCAACTAAGTGATGAAGTTTTAACATATAGATAATTCCAACAGTTACGGGTCTATCAAACATTTCACCTGTTCTACCGTCCCATAAATTAGTTTGTCCTGATGCAGGAAGTTTGGCTAGCTTAAGCATTTCTGTAACATCTTTTTCTTTTGCTCCATCAAATACTGGAGTTGAAATAGCTATGCCATTTTGTAAATTTTCACACAAATCATTAAATTCAGTTTTATTCAACTTATCAATACCACCATCGAACACTTCTTTTCCATAAACTGATGTTAAAAAAGATGCAATTTTTTGAGTCTTTTCAAATTTTTTATTATTTTCGTTTACTAATCTTTTTACCTCTTCACCGAACTCTTTACAGGCCCAGCCAAGGTGCGTTTCTAAAATTTGTCCAACGTTCATACGACTTGGAACACCTAGTGGATTTAGCACAATGTCAACAGCTCTTCCATCCTCTCTATAAGGCATGTCTTCAACTGGTACAATTTTACTAACCACTCCTTTATTACCGTGTCTTCCTGACATTTTATCACCAGGTCTTAATCTTCTTTTAATTGCAACGAAGACTTTAACCATTTTCATAACACTTGGTAATAAATCGTCGCCACTTCTGATTTTGAGAACTTTATCTTCAAATCTTTCTAAAATATCTTGCTTAGCCGTATTATGTTGATCTTTTAATTGAGCAATACTGGCTTCATCATTGACGTTTCCTACGGTAATCTTAAAGATATCGTTAATGTTGATTTGATTTATAGTTTCTAAATCAAGTGTTGTTCCAATTTCAAAATCTTTAATTTTTTTATTTAGTGTAGCACCTGAAAGTATTTTACTAGCTCTTTCTTTAATACTTCTTTCGAGAATCTCTTCTTCAACAATCTTATCTTGTTGAACTGTTTCAATTTCAGCTCTTTCTATTGTAATTGATCTTTCATCTTTTTCTATACCGTGTCTATTGAAAACTCTAACATCAACAATTGTTCCACTACTGCCTCTCGACATCCTCAATGAGGTATCGGTTACATCAATTGCTTTTTCACCAAAAATTGATCTTAATAATTTTTCTTCTGGCCCTGAAGCGGAATCGCTCTTTGGTGTGACTTTTCCAACTAAGATGTCACCAGCTTTAACTTCAGCACCAATATAAACAATGCCTGATTCGTCTAAGTTCTTTAATGCTTCTTCATTAACATTTGGTATATCTCTAGTAATATCTTCTTCACCCAATTTTGTATCTCTTGCCATAACTTCATACTCAACTATATGAACAGAAGTAAACACATCGTCTGTAACACATCTTTCTGAAATCAAAATAGAATCCTCAAAATTGTAACCCTGCCAAGGCATAAATGCTACTGTTACATTTTTTCCAAGAGCTAGCTCTCCTAATTTTGTTGATGGACCATCTGCAATAATATCTCCAGATCTAACTTTATCTCCAACTCTCACTAATGGTCTTTGGTTAATACAAGTATTTTGGTTTGATCTTTTAAACTTTTGAAGGTTATAAATATCAACACCAGATTTTGTAAAATCTGTTTCCTCTGTAGCTTTAATAACAATTCTTTTACCGTCAATTTTATCAACTGTACCTTCGCGATTGGCAACAATAGTAACACCAGAGTCAAGTGCAACATCACTTTCTATACCAGTTCCAACTAGTGGAGATTCAGGCTTTAATAAAGGTACAGCCTGCCTCATCATGTTAGACCCCATAAGCGCTCTGTTTGCATCGTCATTTTCTAAAAATGGAATTAATGATGCTGCAACAGAAACTAATTGTTTTGGAGACACATCTATATAATCAATATTATTTGGATTTGATAAAACAAAGTTCAGGTTTTCTCTACAAGGAACTAGTTCCTCTAATATTTTTCCATTTTTATCAATTTTGGCATTTGCTTGTGCAATAGTGTATTTTGTTTCTTCCATCGCTGATAAATATTCAACTTTATCTTCAACAATTCCATTTTTAACTTTTTTATATGGGCTTTCAATGAAGCCATATTTATTAATTTTTGCATAGGTAGATAAACTATTAATCAATCCAATGTTTGGTCCTTCAGGAGTTTCTATTGGACAAATTCTTCCATAATGAGTTGGGTGAACGTCACGCACTTCGAATCCGGCTCGTTCTCTAGTTAAACCACCTGGACCTAAAGCAGAAACTCTTCTTTTATGTGTAATTTCTGATAATGGATTTGTTTGATCCATAAATTGAGAAAGTTGAGAACTTACAAAAAAATCTTTTAATGCGACAGTCAGTGGTTTTGCGTTTATCAAATCTTGAGGCATAGCAGATTCTATATCAAGAGTTGTCATTTTTTCCTTAATAGCTCTTTCCATTCTATAAACACCTATACGTGCTTGGTTTTCAACTAACTCACCAACTGATCTTACCCTTCTATTTCCTAAGTGATCAATATCATCAACCTCGTCTTTACCATCTCTAAGATCCAGCATCTTGTGAACAATCGCAATAATATCATCATTTCTTAAAATTGTAATTTTATCAGAACATTGCAAATTTAATCTAGAGTTTAACTTTACTCTACCGACATCTGAAAGGTCATATCTATCAGAACTAAAAAATAAATTATTAAAAATTTGAGTTGCAATTTCGATAGTTGGTGGTTCACCCGGTCTTAGAACTTTATAAACTTCTGTTATTGCGTCATCTTTATTATTATTTTTGTCGTTTAAAAGAGTGTTTAATAAATAAGGTCCTTTATTAATTGTATTCGTAGTTGAAATTTCAATAGACAATATAGAAGCCTCTAAAATCTGTTTAATGATTGTGTCATTTAACTCGGTACCAATTCCAAAAATACCCTCATCTTCATCATCACTCACTTTAATATCTCTATGTAAATATTTTCCAAAAAGAGTCTCTTGTGAAACTAAGATATCTTTTAATCCATCAGTAGCTAATTTTTTGGCTGTTAGGTAATTAACCTTATCTCCTAATTTGATAATAATATTGCCAGTTTTTGAATCAACTACTTCTTCAGAAAAATTCTTAGCTTTATAATTCTCCGGATTAAATTTTGTTTTCCATTTTCCAGTTTTAGCATCAAATGAATAAGTTTCTTTACCATAAAATTCATCAGCTATTTCAGGTTTGGTTAAGCCTAAGGCCATTAGTAAGGTTGATGCGTATATCTTTTTCTTTCTATCTATTTTAAAATACAAAAAATCTTTCACATCATACTCTAAATCAAGCCATGAACCTCTATTTGGAATAACTCTACAATTAAAAAGAAGTTTACCACTTGCATGTGACTTTCCCTTATCATGATCAAAAAAAACACCAGGACTTCTGTGCATTTGGTTTACAACAACTCTTTGAACACCATTAGTTATAAATGTTCCACTACCAGTCATCATTGGGACTTCACCCATATAAACCTCTTGCTCTTTAGCGGATAAAATATCTTTAGTATTGTTTTCTTGATCTATTTCATAAACAACTAATCTCAGAGTGCACTTTAGTGCAGAAGTGTAAGATAAACCTCTTTGAATGCATTCCTCTGTATCAAACTTTGGTTTTTCTAAATTATACGAAACATATTCTAATGTAGCTTTATCATTAAGGTCTTCGATAGGGAAAATACTTTTGAAAACTCTATCGAAACCTTTTGATAAATCTCCAGCATCCGCATCAAAATCTGTTAGTTGTTTGTAAGAATTTTTTTGAACTTCAATTAAGTTAGGAATTGATAAAGTTTCAGTTAACTTACCAAAACTTTTTCTAATATTTTTTTTTTCAGTAAAAGATAATTGCATCTTTAAAAAAATACTGATTAGTTCTTAATCAGTAATGAGGTTCTTTCTAATTAATTTATTTAAGTTCTACTTTTGCGCCTGCTGCTTCTAATTTAGCTTTAAGCTCATCAGCATCTTTTTTGTTAACACCAGATTTTACTTCCTTTGGTGCACCCTCGACTAGATCTTTTGCTTCTTTAAGACCTAGAGATGTTGCTGCTCTAACCTCTTTAATAACATTAATTTTTTTATCGCCAGCAGAAATTAACATGACCGTAAAATCATCTTTAGCTTCTTCAGCTGCTCCTGCTGCTGCTGCTGGTGCTGCTGCAGCCATAGCTGTAACACCCCATTTTTCCTCAAGTTGTTTTGAAAGCTCAGCTGCTTCAACAACTGTTAAGCTTGATAAATCTTCTATAATTTTATTTAGATCAGGCATATTTTTTATACTCTTTAGGTTGTTTTTTAAGAATTTTCTGGGCTCAAACTACTCATTTTTTCAGAACGTGCAAGTAAAATACTTACAAATTTTGACGCTGGTGCCGCAAGGATTCCCACTATATTCGCTCTCGCTTCATCAAGTGTTGGTAGATTAGCTACACTTTGTACTCCAGCTTGATCTAAAACATCATTACCCATAATTCCACCTAAAAGCTTTAGGTTTTCATTGGTTTTGGCAAATTTTGATAAAATTCTTGCAGACATAATCGCATCATCAGAAAATGCTACTGCCGTAGCTCCTGTGAATAAACTTGAAAGATCCTTACACTTAGTATTTTCAAGTGCTAATTTTGTAATTCTGTTTTTAGTAATTTTAAATTTAATTCCATGTTCTCTCATTTGTTCTCTTAACTCATCGAGCTGGGTCATTGTAAGACCCTGGTAGTGAGTGACTAATACAGCTTCATTATTTTGAAATTGCTCTTCCATTTCACTTATATAATTTTTTTTTTGTTCCTTATTCATCATAACTAAATCACTTTTCCTAATTTAACCTTGTAAGAAACACCCATACTAGATGTTACAAAAGTATTTTTAATTAAATCACCTTTTAAAGTGTTGTTTCCTTTTTCTTTTTCTAAAGTATCTAAAATTGCATGATAATTTTTTAACAGCTGATCATCATGAAAAGATTTTTTGCCAATGCTAACACCAATATTTCCATCTTTATCGTTTCTAATTTCGGCTTGCCCAGATTTGGCATTTGTAACTGCTTGTCTAATATCCTCAGATACAGAACCAAGTTTAGGATTTGGCATTAACCCTTTTGGTCCTAAAACTTTTCCTAATTTAGATAATTTTATCATCATTCCTGGTGTAGATATTAATTTTTCAAAATTTAATTCACCAGCTTTTATTTTTTCAATAAATTCTTCACTACCAACAATATCAGCACCTGCATCTTTTGCTTCTTGTGCCTTTGAATCTTCGCAAACAACAGCAACTTTTACTGTTTTGCCAGTTCCGCCAGGTAAATTAACAACAGTTCTAATATTAACTTCACCTTTTTTTTGTTTATTATTTATTTGAAAACTTAAATCAACCGACTCATCAAATTTTGTAGTACAATTTTTCTTAACTTCAGATAGCAATTTTTCTATTGATTCTGCAGTTAAGTCTTTATTTTTTTCTATTAATTTTTTAAATCTTTTTGATGCCATTAGTCTTTAACCTCTATACCCATTGATCTTGCTGACCCTGCAATAATTTTTACTGCTTGTTCTAAGCTGTGAGCATTAAGGTCTTTCATTTTTTGTGTAGCAATTTCTTCAGCTTGCTTTTTTGTTATTGATCCAGCAATACTTCTACCTGGCTCTTTTGAACCACTTTTTAATTTAGCTGCCTCTTTAATAAAATGTGATGCTGGAGGTGATTTAATTTCAAAATCAAATTTTTTATCTTTGTAAACTGTAATTATTACTGGAATTGGTTTTCCAGCAAATGCTTTTGTTTTATCATTAAAAGCTTTACAAAACTCCATAATATTAATTCCACGTTGACCTAATGCTGGTCCAACTGGTGGAGCAGGATTTGCTTGACCACCCATGATCTGTAATTTTATATATCCACTAATTTCTTTTGCCATTAACTTACTTTCTCTACTTGGTTATATTCTAAGTCAACTGGTGTTGGTCTTCCAAATATTGATACAGAAACTTTTAACCTAGATTTCTCTTCATCTATATCTTCAACCATTCCAGTGAATGATGCAAAAGGACCATCTACAACCTGAACTTTTTCACCAATAACGTATTCTATACCAGATTTTGGCTGAGCTACACCATCTTTTATTTGTCCAAGTATTCTTTCAATTTCATTATCAGAAACTGGTACAGGAACGCCTTTAGAACCTAAAAAACCACTAACCCTTTTTAAATTTTTAATTAAATGATAAAGTTCATTATCCATCTCAGCTTTTATTAAGACATAACCAGGAAAGTATTTCTTTTTTCTTTGTATTCTCTTACCTCTTTTAACTTCTGTTACGTCGTGTGTTGGGACAACAATTTCCTCAACTTTATCAGAAATTTTTGCTTTTTGAGACTCTTCTTTGATTAATTCAGCAACTTTATTCTCAAAATTTGAGTGCGATTGAACAATATACCAATTTTTCATTAAATACTTACCTTCAATAAAGCTTCCAATAAAAATTTAAGAACTTGATCTAATAGTAAAAAGAAAAGTGACATGACAACAGCCATAACAAATACCATTAATGTGCCTTGCATAGTCTCTTTTCCTGTTGGCCAAGATACCTTAAAGGCTTCCTGTTTAACTTCTTGGATAAATTTTATCGGATTTTTCATAATTTAATGCTTAGCTTTATTGGCAGGAGCGGAGGGACTCGAACCCTCAGCCTCCGGTTTTGGAGACCGGCGCTCTACCAATTGAGCTACACTCCTATAGAGTTTACTCTATAATTTTTGTTACTACTCCAGCTCCAACTGTTCTACCACCTTCACGAATAGCAAAATTTAATTTTTCACTCATCGCAATTGGTGTAATTAAAGTAACAGTGAATTTAGCATCATCACCAGGCATAACCATTTCGGTTCCAGCTGGTAACGTCACTTCACCTGTAACATCAGTTGTTCTAAAATAAAACTGAGGTCTGTATTTAGTAAAGAACGGGGTATGTCTTCCACCTTCGTCTTTTTTAAGCACATAAGCCTGAGCTTCAAATTTAGTATGTGGTGTAATTGAGCCAGGCTTACAAAGAACTTGACCTCTTTGAATATCATCTCGTTCAACACCTCTTAATAGTATACCAACATTATCACCAGCTTCACCAGAATCTAAAAGTTTTCTAAACATTTCAACACCAGTACAAACTGATTTTTTTGTTTCGGTAACACCAACAATTTCAACTTCTTCACCAGTTTTAACAACACCAGACTCAATTCTACCAGTTGCTACAGTACCTCTTCCAGAAATTGAGAAAACATCCTCAACAGGCATTAGGAAAGGTTTGTCAACATCTCTAGTTGGTTGAGGAATAAATTCATCAACTGTTTTCATTAACTCTATAATAGAATTTTTTCCAATTTCATCATCTCTACCTTCAACGGCAGCTAAAGCAGAGCCTTTAGTAATTGGAGTTGTCTCACCAGGGTATTTGTAAGAAGTTAAAAGTTCTCTTATTTCTTCTTCTACAAGTTCAATCATATCCTTATCATCTACTTGATCAACTTTGTTTAAGTAAACAACTATTGAAGGAATTCCAACTTGTCTTCCTAAAAGAATGTGTTCTCTAGTTTGAGGCATAGGACCATCAGCAGCGTTAACTACCAGGATAGCTCCATCCATTTGAGCAGCACCAGTGATCATATTTTTAACATAGTCAGCGTGTCCTGGGCAGTCTACATGTGCGTAATGTCTTTTATCAGTTTCATACTCAACGTGAGCAGTTGAAATTGTAATTCCTCTTTCTTTTTCTTCAGGAGCTTTATCAATTTGATCATAGGCAGTAAAAGTTGCAGTTGAACCGGCTGTTTCAGATAACACTTTTGTAATCGCTGCAGTTAAGGTTGTTTTACCATGGTCAACATGACCAATTGTTCCAATGTTACAGTGTGGTTTGTTTCTTACGAACTTTTCTTTTGACATTACTTTTTTACCTCAGTTTAGTTTTATTAATAATTTCTTTTTTTCTTGGAGCGGGTAAAGAGAAT
>Ga0307986_10001831_pt1 | contig 15370 bp, 16 predicted proteins | sample EllFjometageno82_FD_203170 | JGI IMG/M metagenome (GOLD analysis project Ga0307986, IMG submission 203170) | Marine microbial communities from Ellis Fjord, Antarctic Ocean - #82 | ecosystem: Environmental > Aquatic > Marine > Unclassified | place: Southern Ocean | collected 2014-10-09
TGTTATTGATTTAGCTAAAAAAAATGGTGTAGCAGTTCTTGCCATAAAAAATTCTCATCACATGGCAGCCCTTTGGCCTGAAACTGAAGCTATTGCTGAAGCAGGACTTGTAGGTATAGCTTGTACTTCTTATAAACCAGCTGTTGCTCCGGCTGGTGCTACGAAACCTTTATATGGAACAAACCCAATTTCTTTTGCATGGCCAAGACCAGGTAAAACTCCAGTTGTTTATGATATGGCAACAGCCTCAATGGCTATGGGTGAAGTTCAAATTGCCAAAAGAGAAGGACATAAAGTTCCTCTTGGTACTGGCTTAACTAAAGAAGGAAAAGAAACTACTGATCCTGCAGAAATTGTTGATGGTGGAGTTATACTTCCATTTGGAGGGTATAAGGGATCTAGCATAGCCATGATGGTTGAATTATTAGCTGGAGCATTAATTGGTGAAAATTTTAGTTTTGAAACTGCTGCTAAAGATAATAATGATGGCGGTCCTCCTAGTGGTGGAGAATTTATTATAGCAATATCCCCTGAAAAAATTTCAGGTAAAGGCTGGGATAAACATGCTGATGAATTTTTTAATAAAATGTCAGCGATGGATGGTGTTAGGCTACCAGGTGAAAGAAGACATAAAAATAGACTAGATAAAGGTCCAAGAAATATTAATGAAGAACTTGTTAATAAAATTAAATCTTTAAGCTAATTCAATTTCAATAGGTGTGTGATCAGAAGGTTTCTCTTTTCCTCTGGGGTCTTTATTAATTTTAACATCCTTAACTACATTTAATAAAGAATTTGATACTAAAAAGTGATCAATTCTTAATCCATTATTTTTCTGCCAAGCACCTCTCATATAATCCCAATAAGTATAACCTTCTTTATCACCATGAATATGACGGTAAGCATCATGAAAACCTAGATTAATCATTTCTCTATATTTTTTTCTTATCTCAAGTCGGTATAAAGCGTCATCTTCAAACCCTTTAATATTATAAGCATCCTCCTCTGAAGGAAGAATATTGAAATCACCAGCTAAAATTATATTTTCATTTTTTTTTGAAAGAGTTTTTAATTGTTTAATCAAGCTATCAAGCCACACTTTTTTATAAATATACTTTTCTGTATCAACAGGATTACCATTAGGTGTATAAATATTAATCAACTGAATATTCTTTTTTTTATGTTTAATTTCGGCTGAAATAATTCTAGATTGTTTTAACTTATCTTTGATTAAATCTATTCTAATATTTTCCAACTTATGCTTAGAAATGATAGCAACACCGTTATAACTTTTTTGACCAAATACGTGGCTTTCATAATCTAATGCTGAGAAATCATCATAGGGAAATGTTGGGTCTTCAGTTTTGATTTCTTGCATCATAACAATGTCAGGAGAAAATTTTTGTAAATATTCTTTAATATTTTCAATTCTAGCTCTTACAGAATTTACATTCCAAGATGTGATAATCATTAAACAGAGAATGAAACGCCACAACCGCAAGAAGACTTACTTTGGGGATTTGAGATTTTGAATTGATCACCAATTAATTCTGAGACAAAGTCAACCTCAGAACCCTTCAATAAGTCTGCTGAAGTTTTATCAATAAGAATATTTTCATGTTTTAAATCGTCTACTGTTAATTCTTTGTCAAAAGTAAACTCATATTGAAAACCTGAACACCCACCACCTTTAATGGCGATTCTGAAAAATGACCCTGGATCTTTCTGGGACAACAAATTATTAATCTGTTTTATAGCTTTATCTGTAAATTTAATTTCTTTAATCATATAACAACACTGATAATACTAATATAATATCAATTTATCGAATTTAAAGTATGAATAATTACTCAAATTTAGCACTATCTAATAGTAAAGGTCGTATTTTAAATGAAGCTAATTCACTTTATAGAACACCATTTCAAAGAGATAGAGATAGAATAATCCATAGTGCGTCCTTTAGAAGACTAAAACATAAAACACAAGTTTTTGTGAATACAGAAGGTGACCATTATAGAACTAGAATCACTCATTCTATTGAGGTTGCACAAATTGCACGATCTATTGCTAAGCATTTAGGTTTGAATGATGATCTGGCAGAAACCCTAAGTTTGGCCCATGACTTGGGTCACACACCGTTTGGGCATGCTGGAGAGGATGCCTTGAACGAATGTATGTCTAACTTTGGTGGTTTTGATCACAACCTTCAAACTTTAAGAATTATAATGTTTCTAGAACATAAATATCTAAAATTTAAAGGACTGAACCTAACTTTAGAAACTTTAGATGGACTATTAAAACACAATGGTCCTATTGAGGATCTCTCTATAGTTAATAGGTTAATTGGATCAAAAAGCTTTAAAAATAAAATCAATTTTACTAATTCAGGTTCATTAGAATCTCAAATATCGGCAATCTCAGATGATATTGCTTATAATAATCATGACATACAAGATGGAATTAGAGCAAAAATGTTTAATTTGAATGACTTAATTGAAATTAATTTTTTTAGAGATATTTATAAATCTCACAAAAGAAATATAAAAAATAATAATAAAGATATTTTGATATATCAAATAATAAGAGATTCAATTGATTTAATGGTTAGAGACTTGATTAAAAACACTAAAAATAACTTAAAAATTAATAAGATTAAATCATTAAGAGATGTGTATCAATTAAATGAGCCTATAGTGTGTTTTTCTAATAAATTTTTAAACATTGAAAAAGAAGTTAGATTTTTTTTAAGAAGTAAAATGTATAATAACAAAAAAGTATTATTGAAAAACAATCAGGGAAAAAAAATTGTTAGTAAACTTTTTTATAAGATTAAAAATAAACCTAAAAAATTTATAGCTGCTGATCAGTTGAAAAATGATCCAAATAGAGCAATTGCAGATTTTATTTCAGGTATGACTGATAGATATGCAATAAATTTACACAAAGCTATTAAATGAATATTTTTGACCTTTATCTAGATAAGATAAAAATTTTAATTAAAAGATTAAATGAAGAGGGTGTTCTTATATTGCCAACATCCTTGAATGGTATAAATGTAGATATACCACCGACAAATTTTAATTGTGATATATCAACAAATGTTTCTATGGTCTTATCAAAAATTAATAAGAAGTCACCATTAGACATAGCAAATCAATTAATTCATTTCATAAAAAAAGAAGATATTAATATTGAGTCAATTTCTGTTGCTAAGCCAGGATTCATCAACATTAAATTTAAAAGTATTTATTGGAATAACTTTATTAAAGAAGTTCATAAAAATTATGAAAATTATGGTGTTAATCTTAAAGAAAAAAAACAAAAATATATTATAGAATTTGTTTCTGCAAACCCAACAGGTCCATTACATGTTGGTCATTGTAGAGGAGCTATATTAGGTGATGTCATATCTAATATTCTAATTTTTAATAAACACAGTGTTTATAAAGAGTATTATGTGAATGATTATGGTAATCAAATAATAAATTTCACTAAATCAGTTTATTTCAGAATAAGAGAAATTTTATATAAAGAAAAATTTCCATTAGAGAATACAGATTTGTATCCTGGAGATTACTTAGTAGATATTGCAAAAAATATTACAGAAAATAACAAAGATTTGAACTTTGATAATTTTGAAAATATTTCAAAAAAACTAACTTTATTTTCTGTTACAGAATCTTTAAAACTAATTAAGTCTAATCTTAAAAGTTTAGGGATTATTCACGATAATTTTATGAGTGAAACAAGCATTGTTCTTGCTAAAGAAGTAGAGAAAGTAATCATTAAATTAAAAGATAAAGATTTAATTTATGAAGGTAAAATTAAAGCTCCCGCTGGTGAAAACGAAGATAGTTGGATCGAAAGAGAACAATTATTGTTTAAATCTACAGAATTTGGAGATGATAAAGATAGAGCCTTGCAAAAATCTGATAAATCTTGGACTTATTTCGCTAGTGATGTTGCTTATCATAATAATAAATTAGATAGAAACTTTGATTTACTGATTAATATTCTTGGTGCAGATCATGCTGGTTACATAAAAAGAATAACATCAATTGTAGAGGCTTTATCTGGATCTAAGAATAAATTAATTTGTAAGGTTAGTCAGCTTGTAAAATTAATTAAAGAAGGAAAACCATTTAAGATGTCCAAACGAAAAGGTGATTATATTACTGTTGAAGATTTAATTTCTGAAGTAGGTAAAGACGCCACACGTTTTATTATGCTAAACAGGAGTAGTGATGTTGAGTTAGATTTCGATTTTACGAAAGTTAAGGAAAAATCTAAAGATAATCCACTTTATTATGTTCAATATTGTTATGCTAGAATATCATCAGTCTTTAGGCATATTGGTTTAGACGTTAAAAAAGATTTTAAGATTAATGAATATAATTTTCAATATTCTAATGATGAAATAAAAATTTTAAAAAAAATTGCAGAATGGCCTAAATGCATTGAAGCAGCAAGTTTAAGGTTAGAACCCCACAGGATTCCTGTTTATTTATATGAACTTTCATCTGAATTTCATTCTTACTGGAATATGGGAAAAGATGACCCGAATAAAAGATTTATTAATGATAAAAAAGAAATAACTAATGATAAATTAGTTTTTTTAAAAACGATTTCAAATGTTATAAAGTCGGGTATGGACATAGTAGGGGTTAATACCCCTGAAAAAATGTAATGATAAAAGAATTAAAGTATTTATTATTTATATTTACAATCTGTTTGTTCATTTTTTGTACTTTAAAATATTATTTTTCAAACGATAACAAAAAAAATTCTTACCGTTTATTAAAACGAGTTGACAAAAAAATTATAATTTTTTCTCAAGACATACCCTTATTAGTTAGTAATACAAATGGTGTAGTTGAATATGTAGAGAAAACTATAGATAAGAATAAAAAAGATTATAATTTTTGGAAGTTAATAAGCAATGATGAATAAAAGACGATCTTTTATAATGGGTATTAGATCAACCAAGCTTAATATAAGAGAAAAAAGAATTCTTATAAAATTTAAACCATGGGGTGTAATATTATTTTCAAGAAATATTAAGTCAATCTTACAAGCTAAAAAACTTACAAACGAAATCAAGAAAATTTTTAAAGATAAAAATTATCCTATTTTGATAGATCAAGAAGGTGGGAGGGTTAATAGATTAAAAAATTTTTTTAATGCAGACTTATTAACAGGAGATTATTTTGGTCTACTTTATGAAAGAGACAAAAAAAAATTTAATAATTATTATAAAATATTTGTTAATAAGACTTCTAATTTATTGAAGTTAATAGGTGTAAATATTAATAATGTACCCGTTTTAGACATCAGAGTTAAAGGGTCTAGCAATATAATTGGTGATCGTTCATTTTCATCTACCCCAAAAGTAGTCTCTAAAATTGGTGATATTTGTATTAATAATTTTCATAAAAACAATATTGGAACTGTGATTAAACATATTCCTGGTCATGGTCTTGCAAAAGTTGACAGTCATAAACTAACACCAATAGTTAAAGCTAAATTAAAACAATTAATAAAAAGTGATTTTTTAGTATTTAAAAATAAAAAAAGCTTACTTGCAATGACAGCACACATTATTTATGAAGATATTGATCCTTCTGAAGTAGCAACACACTCTCAAAAGGTTATTTCTTTAATTAGAAATAATATCAAATTTACTGATATATTGATGTCTGACGACATATCTATGAAAAGTTTAAAATATTCAATTAAACAAAATACAATAAAAGCATTTAGTGCTGGTTGTAATTTGGTGCTTCATTGTAATGGTAATTACAAAGAATTACTCATTGTTGCTGAAAATTCACCTTTACTATCAAAATTTTTAATCAAAAAAACATACCAATTATATAAAGTTATAAGCTAATATTAAGAATGAATACTACCGATTCTAATAACTTTAATGTCGATCTCATTAATTATCAGGGACCATTAGACATCTTGTTGGATCTTGCAAAGGCTCAAAAAGTTAATCTCGAAGATATTTCAATAACTAAATTAGCTGATCAATTCCATGAATTTATTACTACTGAAAAAAACCTTAATCTAGAAACGGCTTCAGAATATTTATTAATGGCTACTTGGCTTACTTATTTGAAGTCAAAGCTTTTATTACCAGGTAATCCTGAAGAAGAATTTAAAGTCTTAGAAGTAGCTGAAAAATTAAAACTACAATTAAAAAAACTTGAATTAATACGATTACTTTCTGATCAAATGTTAAAACAAAAAAGACTAGGCAAAGATATATATATGCGTGGTATTAGAGGTGGTATAAAATCTATTTATAATACTGAATATAAATTAACTCTTTATGAACTTTTAAAAGCATACTCATCAACAATTATGACAAAAGATTTTCATAGAATGAATATTCCTAAATTACCAGTATTTACAACAGAAGATGGAATTAAAAGAATTAAAGAGTTTTTTGGTAATTTGATTGATTGGAAAAATATTGATGATTTAATACCTCAAAATTTTAAAAATGGTTTGCAAAATAAGAAATCAGGAAAAGCAGGAATTTTTGCTGGTTCATTAGAGCTTGTAAAAGAAGGGAATCTTACTATTAAACAAGAAAAATTATATGATGATATATATATTAAAGAAATAAAATGACTAAATTAAAAAAAAAATTAAAAAATAATATTGTTTCATTCCCATCAAAATTAAATATTGGTGAAAGAGAAATCGAAGCTATAATTTTTGCAGCAGCTGAACCACTTGATATTGATACCATTGAGTCTAAAATTTCAAAAAAAATAAATGTATTAAAATCTTTAGAAAAACTTCAATCTGAATATGAATCAAGAGGTATTAATTTAGTTTGTATATCTAAAAAATGGTCTTTTAGAACTTCAGCAAATTTATCCAATTTAATGTCTAATGAAAAAACTGTTGAAAAAAAATTATCAAGAGCTGCTATTGAAACATTGGCTATAATTGTTTACCATCAGCCAGTTACAAGAGCAGAAATTGAAGAAATCAGAGGTGTAGCTTTTGGAACAAATACACTTGAAATATTAATGGAACTAAATTGGGTTAAACCACAAGGTAGAAAGAACGTTCCTGGTAAACCTATACAGTACGCCTCTACAGATGATTTTTTAAGCCATTTTAGTCTTCAAAAACTATCAGACTTACCAACAGTAGATGAATTAGGTTCAGCAGGATTAATTGATAGTTCAAATATTGACAGTGCAATATTTGGTACTGGAAAATTTTACAAAGAAAAACAAGAAGAAAAAAAAGAAAATATATATGAGAATATAGATGAAATGCTTGGTGGCACACTAAAAAATGACGAAGATAGATAAAAAGATACTTTATTAATTTATTAAACAGGTTATATTAAATTTATGGGAAACTTTGGTTTTGGTCAAATTGCAATAGTTGTAGTGCTTGTAGTATTACTGTTTGGTAGAGGAAAAATCTCTAGCTTAATGGGTGATGTAGCCAAAGGCATTAAAAGCTTTAAAAAGGGAATGGCAACAGATCTTCCTGATGAAAATGAAGAACCCAAAAATATCTCCGAAAACAATCAAGATACTAAAGATAAAGAGTAAATCAAATGCCCACAATTGGTTGGTTTGAGATTCTAATAGTTGTCGGTGTTGCTATAGTTGTTATAGGTCCTAAGGATTTCCCTTTTATGTTGAAAAAAGTTGGGTCCTGGATTGGTACGGCAAAAAGATATGTTAGCAATATTCAAAACGAAGTTGCAGATTTAGATTTAGATAAAATCGAAACTGACGAAAAAATTGTTAAAAACGAAAGTAAGAATAATGACAAAACTTGATAATGAAGGTGGTTTTGTAAGTCACCTTACTGAATTGAGAAAAAGACTAATCCAATCATTTGTTTTTTTAATTATTTTTTTTATTGGATGTTATTTTTTTGCAGAACATTTATATGGTTTTCTAGTTGAGCCCTATGCAAAAGCAGTAAAAGACGATGGGACTGAAAGAAGATTAATTTTTACAGCTCTGCAGGAAACTTTTTTAACATACTTAAAAGTATCATTCTTTGCAGCATTTTTTGTCACATGCCCATTTATACTAATGCAAATTTGGAAATTTATTGCTCCAGGACTTTATAAACATGAAAAAATAGCAATTATCCCATATTTAATTCTAACACCAATTTTATTTTTTCTTGGTGGAATGCTTGTTTATTATTTAATTATGCCATTGGCTATTAAATTTTTTCTTTCTTTTGAAAGCAGTGGTCTTTCAACTGGTTTGCCCATTCAATTAGAGGCTAAAGTTAATGAATATTTATCTTTAGTAATGAAATTAATTTTTGCATTTGGTATTAGCTTCCAACTTCCTGTAGTTCTTAGTTTACTTGCAAGAGTAGGTATAGTTGATGCAAAATTTTTAAGAAAAAGAAGAAAGTACGTTGTTGTTATAATTTTTACTGTTGCCGCACTATTAACACCCCCAGATCCAATTACTCAGATAGGTTTGGCTATACCTTTATTGATTTTATATGAATTATCTATATTTTCTGTAAATATTATTGAAAAAAAGAATAATAAAAATGCATAATATTAAAGATATTAGAAATAACATTGAAAGCTTTAAAGAAGCTTTAAAAAAAAGATATTTAGATCTAGATGTAAATAAAATTTTAAAATTAGACGAAAATAATCGTAAGTATATTCAAGAAAAAGAAGCTTTTGAAAAAGAAAAAAAAACTATCTCAAAATCAAAAGATAAAGCTCTTTTCGATAAATCTAAAAGTATTACTATTGAGATTGAAAAAATAAGCAAATTACAGTCCAATATTAAGGGTGAACTTGATAAACTTTTATCATCCATTCCCAATATACCTCATAAAGATATTCCTGAAGGTTCGGATGAAAATTCTAATGTGGAAATTTCAAGATCTGGAATTCTTCCAGAGTTTACATTTAAACCCAAATCACATTATGAACTGGGTGAAAATTTAAATATGTTAGATTTTGATCTTGCAACCAAAACAACAGGCTCAAGATTTGTTTTTGTTAAAGATAAATTGGCTTTAATGGAAAGAGCCTTGTCTAACTTTATGCTTGATATTCACGTAAACAATAATGATTATAAAGAAATCTCACCCCCTTTGATAGCTACAGACAACACTATGTTTGGGACAGGGCAGTTACCAAAGTTTGATAACGATCAATTTGAATTAAAGCTTGATGACTCAGCGGATAGAAAATTTTTAATACCAACTGCAGAAGTTATTTTAACAAATATTGTAAAAGATCAAATTATAGATAGAAAAAATCTTCCCATGAGAATGGTCGCTTCAACACCTTGTTTTAGAAAAGAAGCGGGCAGTTATGGCAAGGATACAAAAGGAATGATTAGACAGCATCAATTTTATAAAGTTGAAATGGTCAGTATTGTTGAGCAAAGTGAATGTTTGCTTGAATTAGAGAGAATGACCGATTGTGCAACCAATATTTTAGACTTATTAAAACTCCCTTATAGAAAAATGATTTTATGCTCTGGTGACATGGGCTTTAGTGCGGAAAAAACTTATGATATAGAAGTATGGTTACCATCTGAAAATAAATATAGAGAAATTTCAAGTTGCTCATCATGTGGCTCATTTCAAGCAAGAAGGATGAAGGCTAGATATAAAAATGAGAAAAATGAAACAATTCTTGTGGGAACATTAAATGGCAGTGGTTTAGCAGTAGGAAGAACTCTAGTTGCAATATTAGAAAACTATCAACAAAGTGATGGCTCTATTATAGTTCCAGAAATTTTGAGACCCTATATGAATAATATTGAAAAAATTACTAAGATTTAAAGTTGTTTTAATAAAACAGATAGTATAAGAATTCATCCAAACAAGGAGAAACATGCAAAATTCAGGAATAAGCCAATTCATACCATTAATTTTAATTTTCGTTATTTTTTATTTTTTCTTAATAAGACCTCAGCAAAAAAAAGTTAAAGAACACAAGGCAATGATAGAAAATCTAAAAAGAGGTGACAAGGTCATCACTTCTGCAGGCATAATTGGTACAGTTGAAAGAATCATTGATAATGAAAGAGCAGAAATTCTGATAGCTGAAAATGTTAAAGTAGAAGTTATTAAAGGTACTGGCATACAGGCTCTGATGAATACTCCAGAAGTAAAAAAGTAACATTAAATTAAGGTGTTATACTTTTCAAAATTAAGAATAACTCTTGTTACATTTGTAACTTTTTTGTTTATTTTTATTGCTTCTTCTAATTTTTTAGAAACGGAAGATAATTTTTTTGGTAAAAAAATTAATTTAGGTTTAGATTTGCAGGGTGGCTCTTATCTTCTGCTTGAAATTGACAATAAACCAATAGAAATACAAAAGTTACAGAATACAACAACTATAATTAGAAATTATTTAAAAAAAAAAAATGTATTTTTTTCAGATTTAAGAATTTTTGATAAGCTAATATTATTTAACATCAATGAACCAGATGTTGAAAAAGTGAAATCTTTGTTTTTAGATAAAGACAGTGAAGTTAATCCATTTTACAGTCAGTATAAATCACATCAATTTGATCTAACAATTAAGAAAAATGAATTTCAATTAAAATTTTCTAAATATGGTTTAGTTGAAATTAGAAACTCCTCACAGGATCAGGCTATCGAAATTGTAAGAAGAAGAGTTGATGAAGTTGGCACAAACGAGCCGAATATTTTGAAAAGAGGCAATAATAGAATTTTAGTTGAGTTACCAGGGTTAGATGATCCTATGAGAATCAAATCTTTACTTGGTAAAACTGCCAACTTAACATTCAGATTTATTACTCAAAATGGAAATGACACTTTTGGTGAAGAAAAACTCCAATTTGAGGATGGTATAAATGAAGCTTTAGTTAGTAAAAGAATAATTTTAAGTGGAGAAAATTTACTTGATGCACAACCACAAATGGATAACCAAACAAATCAAACTGTAGTTACCTTTACACTCGATAGAGTGGGAGCTAAGCGATTTGGGAAAGCTACAAGTACAGGAATAGGCAAACAGTTAGCCATTGTTCTTGATGGTAAAATTGTTAGTGCTCCAGTTATTAGAGATACTATAGCAGGTGGAAATGGTCAAATTAGTGGTGACTTTACATTTCAATCGGCAACTGATTTAGCTTTATTATTAAGGTCGGGAGCTTTACCAGCACCACTTAATATAATTGAAGAAAGAACAGTTGGTCCAGATTTAGGACAAGATTCAATCAATGCAGGAATAATAGCTTTATTGATTGGTTTTTTGTTAGTTATTATTTTTATGTTTTTTAAGTACAAAGTTTTTGGCTTAATCGCGAATATAACACTATTAGTAAATTTATTTTTTTTAATTGGTATACTTACATTGTTTGAAGCAACACTAACACTTCCGGGCATAGCTGGAATTATTCTAACAGTTGGTATGGCTGTAGATGCAAACGTTTTGATCTTTGAAAGAATTAAAGAAGAAGCTAAAACTGAAAAAAACAATATTATAGCTTTTGACACTGGGTATATTAAGTCAAGAACTGCTATCTTGGATGCTAATGTTACAACCTTAATAGCCGCTATAATTCTATTTTTTATGGGTTCTGGTCCAATCAAAGGTTTTTCTATAACGCTTGCTGTAGGTATTTTTACAACATTATTCTCGGTGTATTTTATTGCAAGACTCTTAACAAGTTTTTATGTGTTAAGAAATAAAGAAAAAATTAATTTAATATAAAATGATAAATTTCAATAAATTTTATAAATTATTTAATTATATATCAGTAATTTTAGTTGCAGTATCTGTTCTACTCTTGATCTTTAAAGGTCTTAATTTTGGTGTAGATTTTAAAGGGGGAACATTGATTGAATTAAGAGCTACTAATACACAAACTAACGTTTCAATTTTAAGAAAATCATTTAATAATATGAACTTAGGAGACGTGAATATAAAAAAATTTGGTAATGAAAATGATTATTTAATCAAATTCGAAAAAAAAAATATTGAGTCTAATGCAATAGAAATCATAAAAAATGATTTAGTTAAATCAATTGGAAAAACATTTAATTTTAGAAGAGTTGAAAATGTTGGACCCAAAGTTAGCTCCGAACTATTGAAATCTGGAATTATTGCAATAGCATTATCTTTAGCAGCAATGTTGTTTTATATATGGATAAGATTTGAATGGCAGTTTAGTTTAGGTGCAATTTTAGCTTTATTTCATGATGTTATTATAACCCTTGGTTTTTTTTCACTTTTAGGGTTGGAAATTAATCTTTCTATTGTCGCAGCAGTTTTAACAATCGTTGGTTACTCGATGAATGATACGGTTGTTATTTTTGATAGAGTAAGAGAAAATTTACGTAAATTCTCTGATATAAAAATTTTTGATTTAACAAATATTTCAATTAATGAAACTTTATCTAGAACAATAATAACCTCTGTTACCACTCTTCTTGCCCTAGTTTCTATTTATTTATTTGGTGGAGAAATATTAAGAGGTTTTTCTTTGGCCATGATATTAGGAGTAATCTTTGGAACATATTCATCTATATTTATTGCCAACCCTGTTTTAGTTAAACTTAGAGTCTCACAAAAAACAATTCTTAAAGAAGAAGTAGATTAGTAAAGATTTTGAGCTGCTACCATCGATAGTAACATGGGCAGTGATAACAAAGTATTAGTTCTTGAAAATAGCATTGCTGTTCTTGCAGACTTAGCTTTAATATCAGGTTCACATTCAACCATACCAAGGGCTCTTTTTTGATTTGGCCAAATAACAAACCAAACATTAAAAGCCATATATAAACCTAGCCACATACCAATGCCAATAGCAGTATTTTTTCCACCACCAGAGCCGATTCCTAAAGTCATCGCTTGGTGAACATATCCATTAACATAAGCGAGGATTAAACCAGAAACTATTGTTAATAAAGCAGCCCATCTGAAATAAAATAGTGCAGCTGGTGCAATAACTTTACCAATTGCTGGTTTTTGTTCATCTGGTATTTTACTCATATTGGGTATCTGTACAAAGTTGAAATACCAAAGTAAACCAATCCACATTATGGCAACGATTACGTGAATAAATCTGAATAACCAACTCCAAAATATTCTATCAAAATCAAATCCACCATTTCCAAAAAATAACCCTAAAAAAAGAATTATAGCTAGAGCTAATGATGCGTGTATTGTTTTTGGAAGTGAAGAAAGTAAATTACCCATTTGTAATATTCTTATACACTAAAAATTTAAATTTTTAACCTTTTTTTAAATTTATTATCGAGCATAGGTTTTAAGTATTCTCCTGTATAGCTTCCCTTTATATGGATTATTTCTTCTGGCTTCCCTTCTGCGATGATATTGCCTCCCTTAACTCCACCCTCAGGCCCCATATCAACAATATAATCTGCAGTTTTAATTACATCTAAATTGTGCTCTATAACAACAACTGTATTTCCTAAGGCAACAAAAGTATGCAAAATTTCTAATAATTTCTTGATATCGTGCTGATGCAACCCTGTTGTAGGTTCATCTAAAATATACATTGTTCTGCCTGTTGATCTTTTTGATAATTCTTTAGCTAATTTAATTCTTTGTGCTTCACCACCCGACAATGTGGTCGCCTGTTGACCAATCTTTATATAACCAAGACCAACTTTTTTTAGAGTAAGCAATTTAGTCCTAATATTTGAAATATTTTCAAAGTAATCACAACCCTCGTCTACAGACATATCCAAAACATCTGCAATACTTTTGTCTTTAAATTTAATTTCTAAAGTTTCTCTATTATATCTAGTTCCCTTACATTCATCACATTGAATATAAACATCAGGTAAAAAATGCATTTCATAAGTAATTACTCCATCACCTTCGCAGGCCTCGCATCTTCCTCCTTTAACATTGAAAGAAAACCTACCTGGTTTATATCCTCTTGTTTTTGATTCTGGCAGGGCTGTAAACCAATCTCTAATTGGACCAAATGCTCCTGTATAAGTTGCTGGATTTGATCTAGGTGTTCTACCAATAGGGGATTGATCTATATCAATAATTTTGTCAATAAGCTCAACGCCCTTATAACCTTTAAAAGCTTTAGGAACCTTTCTTGCTTTATTATTTAACGTTAGATTAAGTGCATGATATAAAGTTTGAAGTATTAAAGTAGACTTACCACTACCAGAGACACCAGTGACACATGTAAAACTTCCAGTGGGGATTTTGAGATTAACATTCTTTAAATTATTTCCACTAGCACCATTAATTTCAATGAATCTTCCATTTTTAGCTAGCCTTCTATTTCTTGGAATTTCTATATATTTTTTATGAGATAGATACTGACCAGTTATGCTATTTTTATTTTTTAATATATCGTCATAGGTACCTTGAGCGATAATTTCACCACCATTAGTCCCAGCTTCAGGTCCAAGATCTATTATGTGATCTGCACTTTCCATGGTTTCTGTATCATGCTCAACAACAATAACCGTATTACCTAAATCTCGTAATCTTTTTAATGCATCAATTAGTTTAACGTTATCTTTTTGGTGTAATCCGATGGATGGTTCATCAAGAACGTATAATACACCGGTTAAACCGGATCCAATTTGAGAAGCAAGTCTAATTCTTTGAGCTTCACCCCCAGAAAGTGTTCCTGACTCCCTTGACAATGTCAAATAGTCCAAACCAACATTTAAAAGAAAATTTAATCTTTCATTAATTTCTTTCAAGATATGTTCAGCAATTTTAAATTGTCTTTTATCTAATTTTTTTTCTAGATCTTTGAACCATTTAGCTGAATCTAAAATTGATTTTTTTGTTACATCACTAATATTAAGATTATCAATTTTAACACATAAAGCCTCTTCTTTAAGTCTATTACCATTGCATCCTTCACAGTCAGAATCGGATTGATATTCAGCAATTGCCTCTCTTTTCCATTCACTATCTGATTCGAGAAATCTTCTTTCTAAATTGTTAATCACTCCTTCAAAGGTTTTTTTATGTGAATATTTTTCGTACCCATCATCATAATTAAATTTAATTTCATCATCGTCTGAACCAAATAAAATTACATCTCTAAATTTTTTTGGTATTTTTTTCCATTTTTCATCAAGCGAAAAACTATAATGTTTTGCAATAGATGCTAAAGTTTGAGCATAATATAAAGTTGTTGATTTCGCCCAAGGTTCAATAGCACCATCGGCTATACTCTTTTTATCATCTGGTATTACTAAATTTGGATCTACATTTAATTTTATTCCTATACCCTCACACTCTGCACATGCTCCATAGGGGCTATTAAAAGAAAAAAGTCTAGGTTCAATTTCTTCAATTGTAAAACCACTCTCTGGACATGCAAATTTAGTTGAGTAAATAAGT
>Ga0307986_10001832_pt1 | contig 15369 bp, 16 predicted proteins | sample EllFjometageno82_FD_203170 | JGI IMG/M metagenome (GOLD analysis project Ga0307986, IMG submission 203170) | Marine microbial communities from Ellis Fjord, Antarctic Ocean - #82 | ecosystem: Environmental > Aquatic > Marine > Unclassified | place: Southern Ocean | collected 2014-10-09
GCTGAAATGTTCGAAAATCGGTGGTGTATTATTTCTCCACCTAAAAATTGTGCAGAGCAACCAATTAAAAGCTTAAAGGCTATGTGGGAAAAAATTGGTAGTAAAGTTAAAATTATGACACCAGAAGAACACGATGAAATTTTATCTTTGACTAGTCATTTACCTCACGCAATTGCATATAATATTGTTAGGACTGTAATGGGTGTAGAAGATAAATTAAAACATGAAGTGATTCAGTATAGTGCTGGAGGTTTAAGAGATTTTACGAGAATAGCTGCTTCTAATCCTGTAATGTGGAGAGATATTTTTTTAGATAATAGCGAAAATATATCTAAAAGTATTGATAATTTTATTGAAAAACTGAATGAATTAAAAAAAGCTATAAATGATAAAAATGGAGATAAACTTTATCAAATTTTTAATTCTACTAAAGAAGTAAGAAAAGAAATCATCAAAGCTGGTCAAGATACAAGCAAACCAGATTTCGGGAGAAAAAAGGACTAAGAATATTTTTCAGTCTCAGAATAAATTTTTTCTTCTAGCATTTTGAGAAAAATAGTTTTTTCTAGTCCAGGTTCAATTGGTTCCAAGAAAGAAACATGAATATCTCCAGAATATTTCATAAAACTATTTTTGGGCCATATTTTTCCAGAATTTAATGCAACAGGTACACATGATATTTTAAGAGAGTCATAAATTCTACCTACACCTTTCTTAAAAGGGCTTCTATCATCAAACCTAACTCTAGTACCTTGAGGAAATATCAACAGAGGTCTATTATTGTTTTGAATAGTATTTTTAATTTTATCAAAAAAGCTTAAATTTTTTTTTGTAGTTATTTCTCTAACTATTTCAATTGATCCAATTTTTTTTAAATACCATCCAAACAAAGGTATTTGCAAAAGTTCTTTTTTTAAAATAAAAATAGGAAAATTTAAAGGTGCTTGGAGAACAAAAGTTTCAAACATTGATTGATGTGCAGAAGCTATAAAGAATTTTTTTACTTTCTCTAAATTTTTTAATCCATGAAATATAACTCTAGTGTTTAAAACTAATTTTAGTATCACAATTATGTAATAAGCTAAAAATTTCCCACAATATAAAGTAAATTTAGCAGGTAAAATTAAAGTTGGTATAGCTAGGATAAAAACTAGAATTATACCAACGTATAAAAAAATATTAAAAACTAATGATTTGATAAATTGCATTAAGAGTTTATTAATTTTAATAAGTCTTGTTTTTTTCTGATAATTTTAAAACTATTTCTACTAGTTAAAATTTCAGCAATAAGAGGTTTAGTATTGTAATTAGAAGATAAAGAAGATCCATAAGCACCAACATCTGTTATAGCTACAAAATCACCTTCTTTTATTGTTTGATATATTTTATATTTTGAAAATTTACATGATGTTTCACAGATTGGACCAACAAATTCTATGGGTTCTCTGCTCTTTTTATTTGTCTTAATAATTGGTACAATATCATGACTGGCATCGTACAACGCAGTTCTCATGAAATCATTCATACCCGCATCTATAATTATAAAATTTTTATTTAAACCCTTTTTAATATATTGAATTTTACTCACCAAAATTCCTGTATTACCAACTAGAGATCTCCCAGGCTCAAAAATAATATTACAGTTCAATTTTTTTTTAAAATTATAAACAAGTTTTGCATAATTATTTAAATTAATCTGTTTATCTTTTTTACTATAACTAATTCCAAATCCTCCACCTAAATCTATATATTTTAGTTTTATATTTAAATTTCTTATAACTTGTGAGAGGACATCTAGTGTTCTCCTGTAAGGAACATCAGACATTATTTGGCTGCCTATATGTACACTTACTGCATCAATCTTTAAATTTTCAAATTGTTTTATTTTTTTGTAAAAAGAAGAAAAATTTTCTATAGATATTCCAAATTTATTTTCAGCCTTACCTGTTGAAATTTTTTTATGAGTTTTAGCGTCTACATTTGGATTCAGTCTAAAACCGATAGGTATTATCTTATTAATTTTTCTACCTATTTTATTTATTAATATTGCTTCACTCTCAGATTCAACATTTATTAATAATATGTTTTTTTTGATAGCTAATTTTAATTCTTCTTCAGTTTTACCCACGCCTGAAAAAACAATTCTATTTGGTTTTATACCTGCTTTTAAAGCTTTTAGAAGTTCCCCGCCTGAAACCACATCAGCACCCGAGCCTAATTTTGCGAGTATTTTCATGATCGTTAAATTGGTATTAGCTTTTGCTGCAAAACATATAAGTGGGTTCACATTTTTAAAAGTTTTTTTAAAATTCAAATAATTTGTTTTTATTTGTTGTTCAGAATAAAGATAAAAAGGGGTTTTATTTTTTTTTACAATATTTTGAACCGAAACATTTTCGACAAATAATTTCTCTTTTAAGTATTTAAAATGGAGCATATATTTTATTAAATAAGTTTAACTTCGTTCTTAATTTTATCTTGATATTCTGGATTAGATTTTTTTCCACAACCTTCTAAAATTAGTACACTTAAGAGTAAAAGAAAAAATATCTTCATTTAGTATCTTTTTTATATTTTTTTATCATTTTTTTTACGTTATTTGTGGAAGTTCCACCATAAGAATTTTTTGAATTCATTGAGTTTTTTACATCAAAAATTTTTAAAACATTCTTATCCAAATCTTTATAGAATTTTTTCAATTCATCCAAAGAAATTTGGTCTAAAGTTTTATCTTTTTTTTCTGCAAAGTTTACTAGTTGAGAAGAAATACCGTAAGATTCCCTAAAAGTTAATTTTTTTTCTTTTACCAAATAATCAGCAAAATCAGTTGCGGTAGTAAAGCCCTCATTTGCCATTTTATACATTCTTTCTTTTGAAATTTTTAAATTATCGATTAGTTCAAAAGTCATTGTTAAAGTATCTTTTAGGGTATCATAACCTTCAAAAACTAAAGCTTTATCATCCTGTAAGTCTTTAAAATAAGACATTGGTAAACCTTTCATTATAGTTAAGATAGAATTTAACTTTCCATAGTTAATTCCAACTCTGCCTCTAATTAATTCTGCAGGATCTGGATTTTTTTTCTGTGGCATTATTGATGATCCAGTTAATACACTATCGTTAAAGTAAATTAATTTAAAAGCATCAGAATTTAAGATAATAAAATCTTCCGCTAGTCTTGATAAATGCATCGCACAAACAGCTGCAGCATATAAAAAATCAATTGCGAAATCTCTATCAGAAACTGAATCGATCGAATTGTTGGTGGGTTTTGTAAAACCAAGTTTTTTTGAGGTATAATTTCTATCAATTCTATACGAGGTACCTGATAAAGCAGCAGAACCTAAGGGAGACTCATCTAAAAGATCTAAATTATTTTTAAATCTTTTTTTATCTCTATTTAACATTTCATAATAAGCTAAAAGGTAATGTGCAAACGAAACAGGTTGAGCATTTTTTAAATGTGTAAATCCAGGCATAACTGTGGCTGTATTTTTTTCAGCTTTCTTAATTATTATTTTCATCACATTTGTAATATCTTCTAAAATATCTTTAGAAGATTCTTTTACCCATAATTTAAAGTCAGTAACTACTTGATCATTTCTTGATCTTGCCGTGTGCATGAACCCAGCAGAAGAACCAATAATATCAAATAATTTTTTTTCAATATTTAAGTGAATGTCTTCATATTTTTCGTGAAATATAAATTTACCTTTATCAATTTGAGATTTTATTTTTTTCAAACCATTAATAATTTTTTTACCTTCACTAGAAGGGATAATTTTTTGCTTAATAAGCATTTGAGTGTGCACAATAGAAGCAAAGATATCCTGCTTATAGAGTCTTTTATCTATATTAATAGATGATCCAATTCTCTGAAAAGATTTAGAGGTCTTACCTTTAAGTCTTTTTGACCACACTGTTTTATTTTTATTTTTCATTTTACTATGTTAGTTATAATTTAAATTAATATGAAAATTAGTAAATCTTTTAAAATCTATATTAACATATTTGCTATCTTTTTCTTTACCCAGCAACTATTAAGTGAAACAAACTACTCAAAAAATATAGTAGTTCATAAAGAACCTATAGATATAAAGGAACTAAAATTTAAAGATTTTAATCTCAATGATATTGATTTAACTGGGAAAAAAGGCAATATCATGATTTTAAATTTTTGGGCGACTTGGTGTGCTCCCTGTAAAAAAGAAATGCCCTCTCTAGATAGGTTATCTAAAAGATACCCGGAAATTCTAATTTATCCAATAAATTTAGAGAAACCAAATTTAGATAAAACAAAAACTTTTTTTAAAGATTTAGATATTTCAACATTAAATATCTATTTTGACTCTGAATTTGAATTAGTTAAATTATTTAATATGCGTGGAGTGCCAACAAGTATTTTAATAGACAAAAATGGTAGAGAGTTTGCGAGAATTATTGGTGAGGTAGACTTTTTTGATAAATCCTTTGTTAATTTTTTAAAAAAATATTTTTAGTTTTTAAAAAAATAAGCCAATGAAACTAGAACAATAATTGCTATAAATTGAAGAAGAACCCTAAGTTGCATAAGTTTATTTGAGTATTTTTTACTAGTTTCACCACCTTTAAATAAAGTATAAATACCTAATAATAAAACAACCACTACAGAACCAAGCAAAATAAAACCTATGAAATTAAATAAAAAAGTAGACATAGTTAATTAAATATCATGAGCTATTCATTAAACACAACTGTTTTAAATCCATTCTCCAAAGAAAAACCAAAAAACGCTGTTATACTTTGTCACGGTTATGGTGGAGACGGTAAAGATATTTCTCTATTAGCAAGTTATTGGAGAACGCATTTGCCAGATACTTTATTCATTTGTCCAGATGCTCCAGAAAAATGTGCGGTAAGTCCTAATGGATTTCAATGGTTTGATTTAATGGACCAGACTAAAGAACAAATTTTAATAAAATCATTAGTTGCTGAAATTAAATTAAATACTTTTATAGATGAAGTTATAAAAAAAAATGATTTGAAAGGAGAGCAGGTTGCTATAGGTGGTTTTAGTCAAGGCTGCATGATAAGTTTACAAACAGGAATTAAAAGAAAAGATAAAATTAATTCAATTCTTGGATATTCAGGAAAAATAATTGACACAAACCATTTAAAAAACAATATTATTTCTCGACCAAATATAATTTTAATGCATGGTGAAAAAGATAAAATAGTACCAATTAGTTTTTTACTTGAAGCAAAAGAATTTTTTAATCAAAATGAATATAAAATAGAGTCAAAAATTTTTAAAGATTGTGAGCATCGTATTCCAACAGATGGTGCAAGCGCAGGGTTAAAATTTTTAAAAAAAAATCTTTATTAATGTCGACAACATTGCAACAATTTTATAACTTGATTTCATTTATTTATTCAGATAACTTTTTGATATGATTATTTCAGCTAATGAAAAAGTACCTCTAGAAAAATGTCCTGCACTTGTATTAAATGCCGACTTTAGGCCTCTAAGCTACTACCCATTATCGTTATGGTGCTGGCAAGATGCGGTAAAGTCAGTTTTTTTAGATCGTGTAACTATAGTATCTAACTATAAACGAAAAATAAGAAGCCCTTCATTTGAAATGAATCTACCAAGTGTTATTGCACTTAAAAATTTTATCAAACCATCGGAGAATCCAAACTTTACAAGATTTAATGTTTTTCTAAGAGATAAATTTACCTGTCAGTATTGTGGGGAAATAAAAGATTTAACTTTCGATCACCTTCTACCCAAATCAAAAGGTGGTGTTACGGACTGGGAGAATGTGGTTACAGCATGCTCAACATGCAATGTTCAAAAGGGTGGAATGCTCTACAAAGAATGTGGCCTTATACTAAATCACAAACCTTTTAGGCCAACAGTTGACGACCTACATAAAAATGGAAGAAATTTTCCTCCTAATTTTCTACATGAAAGTTGGATGGATTATCTATATTGGGATATAGAATTAGAACCTTAATTAAATTTTTTTTGAAATTTTTATAGCTATACGGGATGATGTTTTAATAACCTTGTCCAGCAATCCGTAAAAACCCTCTTTAGTTGCCCCGCTTTTATACGCTATATCTTTATGATTTAATTCATCATCTCTAAACTTAAGAATTTTCTTTTTTAATTCCTTTTCATCTTCCTGAAGTTTAGAACTTTGATCTTTATAATGTTTATCTATTACTTCTTCCACTGAAGCCGTACAAAGCATTGCAGCTTTTTTCCCCAGCATTGCAGTTCCAAAACCTAGACCCACACCAAGTAAATCCCAAAGAGGAAGAAATTTTGTAGGTGATATGTTTCTTTTATGAATCTCCTTGTTGAAAAATTCGTAATGTTCTTTTTCATGCTCTTTCATTTCTTCGATTTGTTTTTCTAAAATTTCATCCTGTTTAAATGTTTTTAGGGCCAAAAGTTGTCCTTCATAAATTTTAATTGCTCCACGTTCACCCGCGTGGTCTACTCTTATTGTTTCTTCTAGAAATTTTTGATCTGTTTTTTTCATTTTTGATTGATACATTTAAATGTAATACTAGATAAGACTAATGAAATAAATAAATTTATTGTCGCTAACGATAAACCTAAAACTCTAAAATTGACATTTTTACAAGATTTTTTATTATTTTCTAATTCCTGCAATAATTCAGCAGCTGTAACATTTTGACTTAAACTTCTTATTTTACAAATGAGAGATTCATCAAAAAACTTTTGCTCAATACCAAAATGATAAAAAGCTATTAAAGAACTTGATAAAAAACATATAAAAATAAGTATTAAAACCAATCTTTTAAATTTTTTAAAAAAAATAAAATACAAGCTAAAAGTGATTATAAAAAAATAAGGAATCCTTTCTATTAAACATAGACTGCAAGCTTCATAACCAAGAATGTATTCAATAAAATATGCAGATGTAAGAATTAAAATGCTAATAGCAAAGAATACATAAATTAAATTATTACTTAAAAATTTATACATATAATTTAAATAAAAAATAAAAAATTATGGCTAAAATAAATATTATTATACCGAAGATGCTAGCCCACATTGCACCTTTTTTTTCTAAAAATTTTCCAAATGTAGAACCAAATTTTGAGGATAAATAAGCCACAATAAAAAACCTTATTCCTCTAGCAAACAAACAAGTAAAAAAAAATATGAGTATATTGAAGTGAATGAAACCACTAAAAATTGTAAACAATTTGAATGGCAATGGAGTAATACCAGCTGTAAAAAGAATCAATATCCAGGATAGAAAACCTCCTTTAGTTTGGAATTTTTCTTTTAAAGAATCAGTATTTTCGTAACCATAAAATTCAAATATTCTAACTCCAATTTCCCCAAAAAAAAAATATCCAATTAGATAACCTAAAATAGCACCCAAAGCAGAGAATAGTGTGGCAATCAAAAATATTTTTAAATACTTCGTCCTTTTAGAAACTACCATTGGAACTATCATTATATCTGGTGGAACAGGGAAAAAAGAGCTCTCAAGAAAAGAAATTAGTGCTAAGCTGTAATCAGCAAACTTGCTGGAAGCTAGTTTTACACATTTATCAAAAAGACTTTTTAACATTTCTTATTTATAAAGTAACAAAATTTGAATACTATTAAAATATAAACACTGAATATTTAATAAAAAAAGGGCGAATGGTGGAACTGGTAGACGCGCCGGACTCAAAATCCGGTGGTAGCAATACTGTGAGAGTTCGAGTCTCTCTTCGCCCACCATACTATGAATATAAAAAATACAAATAGTCTTGTCGATTTATTCTTTAATAAACTCGAAGAAACAAACGGTGACAAAGCATTTTTGCAGTGGTTGAAACCAGAAAAAAATTACAAATATAACTGGAGAGAAGCTGCTGAGAAAATATTTAAACTAACAAATAAAATTAAACCATATATAAAAAAAAATGAAAGATGTCTTTTGCTTTCTGAAAATAGACCTGAATGGTTGATAGCAGACATAGCAATAATGAATGCAGGTGGAATTTCTGTGCCCATATTCACAACTTATTCTGATAATGATTACGAATATATAATTAATGATTGCAAGCCATCAATCATAATTGTTTCAAATCAAAAACAATTCAAAAAAATTAAAAAGTATATTGATAATAATATAAAATTAATTATATCATTTGAAAAAATAGATCACAAAAGTGTTCTAATTGAAAACATATACAAAGAAATTTTGTTAAAAAAAATAAAAAATAATAATTTAAATAGAAAATCTGTAGCTTGTATAATTTATACATCAGGTACTTCTGGAAACCCTAAAGGGGTAGTTTTAAGTCATGGTGGTATTCTATCTAATTGTGAAGGTGCGTTAGAAGTTTTAAAACTATTAATTAATAAAAATGAAATATCTTTTTTAACGTGGCTACCTCTTTCACATTCATATGAACATACGGTTCAATTTATTCAGATATTAGTAGGTGCAAAAATTTTTTATGCTGAAAATTTAGAAAAATTAATCCTAAATATGTCCACAGCAAAACCCACAATTATGACTGCTGTACCAAGATTTTATCAAAATTTGTTTAACAAAATTAACTTAAATTTTAACAAACAAAAAGGAATTAAAAAAATACTTATTAATCAAACTTTAGAAATAGGTAAAAAAATATTAAATAGAAAAAATTTAAATACTAAAGAAAAAATTATAAATATTTTTTGTGAATTTTTGGTAAGAAATAAAATTAAAAAACAATTTGGAGGAAGTCTTAAGGCCTTCATTTCTGGTGGGGGAGCACTAGATCAAAATATAGGTGAATTTTTAAATGCTATAGGTTTGCCTACTCTACAAGGGTATGGGTTAACAGAAGCTTCTCCAATAGTTAGTTGTAATTTATTAGGGCAAATTAAAATAGATACAGTTGGACCAGCGTTCAAGACTAATAAAATAAAAATAGCAGAAGATGGTGAAATTTTGATTCAAGGAGAAAATGTAATGTTGGGTTATTGGAATAAAAAAAAAGAAACCGAAGAAGTTATAAAAAATAACTGGCTGTATACAGGTGATATCGGTGAGATGGACTCTGACGGCTTTTTGAAAATTACCGATCGAAAAAAAGATATAATTGTAAATTTTGGAGGTGATAATATCTCTCCAGTAAAAATTGAAAATCTTTTATGTTTAAATGAAAATATAAAACAATCTTTTATTTACGGTGATAAAAAAAATTATCTAGTTGCAATACTTGTTGCAGAAAAAAACTATACAACCCAAGAGTTAATTGCTGAATATATAAAAAATTTGAATAATAAACTTTCTTCAATTGAAAAAATAAAAAAATATTTTATAACTAACAATGAATTTACAATTGAGAATAGAATGTTAACACCGACACTAAAGTTAAGAAGAAAAGAAATTGTTAAAAATTATTCAAACCAAATAGAAAATCTTTATTAATTCGTTTAAAAGTATTGATAGCAAACAATTTCTTAGTTTATTTCATTTTAAATATTATTATGCTTTTTTTATAATTATTTTTTAAAAAATAAAAAAAATAGTTACAAAATAAGTTGACAATTTATGTTTGACATAAAAGAAAAAAAACTTAAAGATTATATATATAAACGAATCACTAAGATTCGTTTTAACAAATAGGGAGATAAAGATGGCTAAAAGAAAAAAAGCGAAAAAGAAAACTAAGAAAAAAGCTAAAAAAACTAAAAAAAGAAGAAGATAGTACTTTTTTTAACTAAACGCCCTTTTAATTAAATAGTTAAAGGGGCGTTTTTTTTATTCCACTTCTATATTTTGATTTCTGCCTAAGGCCTTATCCATTTTTTTTTGAACATCCTCAGGTAATATTTTTAAAACTGCTTCAAATTCTGATTTTAATCTTTCATAAGCTTTTTCAAATAATTGTCTTTCACTGTAAGATTGATCAGCAATAATATCTGAATTTTTATTAAGATCTTTGACAACCTCTGCTAATTCGTAAATTTTACCAGAGTTTATTTTTTGGTCATACTCTTGTGCTCTTCTACTCCACATTGTTCTTTTAATTTTTGGTTTACTTTTTAATATTGATATGCATTTATTTATTTGATTGACTGAAGAAATTGATCTTAAGTTAGATTGTTGGTTAATTGGAACTGTCAAAGTTAGTTTTTCTTTTTCTATGAAAATTTTATAAAAATGGATATCTATTTGTCCAATTGTTGCCTTTTCGATAGAAGTAATTTTTCCAACTCCATGCTTTGGATATACTACATAGTCTTTAATATCATAGAGCTTTTTTTCAGTAGGTTGTTTTTTTATTTTTTTTATTTCTACTTTTTCTTCAGGCGTATAAGTATTTTTATTATTTGACTTTTGAGGAGAGATTAAATTTTTTTTTTCTACTTTTACTTTAGATTTTTTTGTAAGAACTTTTTTTTTAGTTTTTATTTTTTTATTTTTTTTTATTTTGGACATTTATTTACCTGGTTTTTCTGAAAAATATTCACCGTACTTATTTTTTATTTCTTTAAACTTTTCATGATCAGTCATAGGTTCTTTTTTTTTAGTAATATTAGGCCATATTGCAGAAAACTTTTTATTAATCAACAACCATTTTTCCATATCTTTTACTGTGTCATCAGTATCAGCTTTAATTGCATCAATTGGGCACTCAGGCTCACAAACACCACAATCAATACACTCGTCTGGATTTATAGCTAAAAAATTTTCTCCTTCATAGAAACAGTCAACCGGGCATACCTCAACACAGTCAGTAAGTTTACATTTTATACATTCATCTTTTACAATATATGTCATTAGATTTTTACTGATTAAACTATTTAATATTTAGTGCAAGTAGTTTTGTAAATGGACTAGTTTTATTTTTATTTAGAATTAGTTTTTCTTTATTTTTTCTGTTTTCTCCCGCAAAATAATAAGTATCTACTTCTTGTGCCTTTTTGTAGTTCATTAAACTCATTAGTATATAGAAATTTTCTTTTGAACATCCTAATAGATTCATCATTTCTGATGATATTTTGAATTTTCGATCTAAAGTTTTATCAATAATATTTATAAATAATTTTTCAAGTATATCTATACGTATAAAAAAATCTTTAAATCTTTCAAAACCGCATAATAATAAAAAATTTTCACTAAAATTTTCATTTACCACAAAATTTAATCCAAACTTTGGAATGCTAATATTAGATTCAATACTGTTGTGAATTTTCCACAAAATAGTCCTTAGGGTAACTGCTTTTGGTTTTAACATTTTTGGTAGAAAAATATGGTAACGTCCTATTTTAATACCCATATCCCAAAGTTTTTTTCTTTCTTCTTTTGAAACAAGCTTAATCATTACTTCAATATTTTTTCTTTTTAAAACTCCGTTGTTTTCATATAGTTGAAATGCTAAAGCTCTTAAATACTGATTATCAATTTTTAATTTTGTTAAATTAATTAAATCTTTTAAAACTTCATTGATATGGTCAGACAACCAATTTTTCATAAACAGTTCAAGTTCTTTCCTAATTTCCTCTGGAAGTGAATCATCTGTGATAATTTCTATATTTGGAGTAAGATAATTATCACCTTTTTTTATCTTTGCTATTGGGTTGCCTCGCCAAATAATTTTATTTTCAAAGTTTATAGATAAGTTTTTTTCCTTTATTATAAAATTACTTCTCCTTACTAACTCCTCTTCAACGCCTTTTCTTGCTGCTTTTTTAATAGATTTTAAATCTACATCAAGATTTTTTGAAATAAAATCTATTATAAATTTTAATCCCTTAAGTTCTCCAATATATTGTTTGTTGATCATTACTTTATTATCTTCGCTAACAGCTGTTTCTAAAACTACATCTTGTTTCAAACCTTTCGCTAAAATACTAATTTTTTTATCTATAAAGCTTTTGGTAAGCTCTTCATGTAATCTATCTGATAAATTATCTTCAATACTTTTTGTTAATTGTATCCAATAATCCGAATTTTCAACCCAATCCTTTTTGTTAGCCACATAAGACCAAGTTCTCACGTTCGAAATTCTATTTGCCAAAACGTCTATATTGCCATGTTTTTTTTCTAATCCATTTAATTGCATTTTCATATATTCATTTGGAATTCTTTTTTTTCGAGTAGCTAAAAATTTAAAAACTGTATCAACAATATTTACATGTTGCCCATAAGCCTTTCTCTCAAAATCAGGAATTTGACAGCACTCCCATAATAATTTTAGATTTTTACTATAAGTATTATTTTCAATATTTTTTTTAAGCAAAAACCTTAGAACAATTTCATCAGCAGATTCATTTACTCTAATCAGATTTTTGTTTTCAGGTTTGACCTCAAGAGAAGCAATTAGTTTTTCAGTGTTAGTAAAATTTAAATTTGAATTTCGCCAATAAAGTATTTTATTATTGGGAAGATTATGATTTTCTATTTTTTCAATTTCATCAGAGTTTAAATTTTCGCAGTCACCTGTGGTACCAAAACTACCATTATTTTTATATCTACCTGCTCTACCAGCGATTTGTGACATCTCTACTAAGTTTAATCTTCTAGTTTTTTTTCCATCAAATTTTTTTAAGTTAGAAAAGTAGATTTGATCAATATCCATATTTAGTCCCATACCAATTGCATCTGTAGCAACTAAATAGTCAACATCTCCAGACTGATATAACTCAACTTGTGAATTTCTAGTTTTAGGACTTAATGAGCCCATTATTACGGCTGCTCCACCTTTCTGTCGTCTTACTAGTTCTGCGATAGCATAAACTTCTTCAACTGAAAAAGCGATAATTGCTGTTTTCCCATCTAAACGAGAAACTTTTTTATAACCACTATAAGTAAGTTTTGAAAACCTTTCTTTTTTTAAAAATTCAACTCCATCAACTAAATCATTAATTATATTCTTCATAATTTGAGAACCCAGAAACATTGTTAAGCTCTCACCTCTTGAATTAAGGAGTCTATCTGTAAAAATATGACCACGTTCTTTATCAGCACACATTTGTATTTCATCGATTGCAACAAAATCTACAATCTTATCTTTTGGCATAGATTCAACAGTACAAATAAAATAATCAGCAGAGTTTGGAATTATTTTTTCTTCACCAGTTATTAAAGCTACTTTATTTACCCCTATTCTTTTCACACATTTTTCATAAACTTCCCTAGCTAACAATCTAAGAGGCAGTCCAAAAATTCCATTTTTAAATTCTAACATTTTCTCAATTGCGTCATGAGTTTTCCCTGTATTTGTGGGCCCTAAGAGGGCGATAATTTTTTTAGGACAATTTTGCATTTTGTGTTTAGTTTTTTTGTTTGTACTATATGTAGATTAGTAATGAGAACAAAATAAGAGTAAAACATGACCGAATCAATTTGTCAAATGTTCTAATATATTCAACTAAGATGTAATAGAAGATCTCTAAAGAAAACATGAATAAAAATTTAGTAAAAAAAAATTTAGTTAGTCTAGAACCATCTGCAACTTTAGCAATTAATGAAAAGTCTAAAGATTTAATTTCACAAGGCAAAAGAGTTTTTCGTTTTGGATTTGGCCAATCTCCATTTCCTGTACCAGAAAAAATAGTATCAACTCTAAAAGAAAATGCTGATAAAAAAGCGTATCTCCCAATGCAAGGATTACCCAGACTTAGAGAGGTAATCTCAAATTATTTAAGTAAAAAAACTGGGAGTAGTTTTTTAAAAGAAAATATAATTATTACACCTGGTTCTAAAGAGGGAATGTTTTTAATGCACATGGTTTTTAATGGGGATATAATTTTACCAGCACCAAGTTGGGTTTCTTATGCACCGCAAGCAAAAATTGCTTCGAATAAAGTTCACTGGATTCAAACTACTGCCGACAACAACTGGTTCCCTACAGCTACAGAACTAGAGAAAAAAATTAAATCAATAAAAAATAAAAATATTATTTTAATATTAAATTCACCAAATAATCCTTCTGGAACAACGTGCAATAATTTAAAGGAATTGAGTAAAATTGCAAAAAAATATAAAATTACAATTCTTTCTGACGAAATATACACAGACCTTAAATTTGATAAAAAATATGAGTCAATTTCAAAGTATTATCCTGAAGGTACTTGTATTACTGGTGGTCTAAGTAAGTGGTGCGGCGCAGGAGGGTGGAGACTAGGTTTTTTTGCAGCACCAAAGCAATTAAATATACTTATGAATAACCTAAAAATATTAGCCAGTGAAACTTTTTCAACGGTTAATAGCCCTGTACAGTATGCAGCTGTTGAAGCGTATGAAGGTAACTATGATGATTATAAGTTAAAAACTGCTAATATTTTACAAGCAGTAGGAGTTTATGTTTATGAAAATTTAAGATCAAACAAGGTATTGATCAATCCACCTCAAGGAGGCTTCTATTTAATGCCAGAATTTATTAATAAAAAATACAAAACATCATCGGATTTATGCGATGCTATTTTAAAAGAAACCGGAGTTGCGTTATTGCCTGGTTCTGCTTTCGGTTTTAGACCAAATAAAATGTTAGTCAGACTAAGCTTTACAGATTTTGATGGTAGCAACTTTTTGAAAAATATTTCTTTAGGCAAAAACGTTAGTAATTCTGACGTAGAGAAATATGCACCAAATGTTGTTAAAGGTATTAAAATACTCTCAAATTGGACTAAAAAATTATAAATTTCTTCTTTGACCTTCTGTCTTTAACGTAGTTTAATGCTTTAATTAAATTAAACAATAAGGATAAAAATGAAAAAAATAACATCATTGATTTCTGCTTTTCTAGTAATGTTTGCTGTAACAAGCTCATTCACTTCAATAGCAAAATCAGCAGAGTTCTTTACAATCGGAACTGGTGGGCCTACTGGAGTATATTTCCAAACAGGTAACGCAATTTGTAAAATGTTGCACAAACAAGCAATAGCTAAAGAACATGGAAGAAAAAAAGGTATAGATACAGCATATAGATGTACTGCACCATCAACAGGTGGATCAAACTATAATATCGGTCAAATTAAAGATGGTGAATTCCAATTTGGAGTAGCACAATCTGACTGGCAGTATCATGCAGTTAATGGATCTAGCAAATGGAAAGGAAAAAAGTTCGGAGACTTAAGAGCTGTATTTTCAGTTCACAACGAACCTTTTCAAATATGGGCCAGCAAAAAATCTAAAGTTAAAGATTTTAAAGGTCTTAAAGGCAAAACTGTTAACATAGGTAACCCGGGTTCTGGTCAAAGAGGAACTATGGAAGAACTTATGAAAGCAATGGGAGTTGACAATAGTTATTTTAAATCAACTACAGAACTAACTTCTTCTGAGCAAGTAAAAGCTTTATGTGATGGTAAAATAGATGCATTCGGATATTCAGTAGGATTTCCAAATG
>Ga0307986_10001833_pt1 | contig 15368 bp, 16 predicted proteins | sample EllFjometageno82_FD_203170 | JGI IMG/M metagenome (GOLD analysis project Ga0307986, IMG submission 203170) | Marine microbial communities from Ellis Fjord, Antarctic Ocean - #82 | ecosystem: Environmental > Aquatic > Marine > Unclassified | place: Southern Ocean | collected 2014-10-09
TATAATTTTTAAAAGAGAGATTTATCACAAACAAACAATACCATCTACTACTAGACATGAGTAAAAAACCAAAATATTGGAATATTGCAAAAAAATATTTATCCAACAAAGATAAAGTGATGTCTTCATTAATCAATAAATATAAATCTCCCTCTGAAGCAGTACTGACCTCCAGGAAAGATATATTTTTCTCATTATGTAAAAGTATCATTGGACAACAAATTAGTGTTGCAGCAGCAAACTCAGTATTTCTTAAGTTTAAAAAAAAATGTAAAAATAAAATTAATGCAAAAACAATAGCTAAACTATCCTCTTTTCAACTTAAAAGCTGTGGATTAACTAAACAGAAAGTTAGAGGAATAAAAAATTTAGCAAAACAAACCTTAGATAAATCATTTGACCCTAGATTAATTCCTAAAATGTCTGATGAAGATGCGATTATTTATTTATCAAAATTGAGACAAATTGGTAGGTGGTCAGCTGAAATGATATTATTGTTCACTTATAATCGTTCAAATATTTGGCCTATCCAAGATATTGGTCTTTTAAGAGGAATTTCAAAAAATTATAAAAAAGATTATTTACCACCAGAATCTTATGTAAAATTATTAAATAAAAGATTTACTCCATACTGTTCAGTTGCAACCTGGTATCTTTGGAGAAGCATAGATCCAGAACCTATTCAGTATTAAAACCTTGAATAATCTGCAAATTTCTTTCAGTAGTATCCTTGGCTAATGCCCAGCCATCTTGGTACTCCCTAGAGTTATGACACTCTATTGCAGTTTCGTAACTTGGAAATTCCCAAATTACAGTTCTTGAAAAATCCTCACCTTCTAGATGTTGATATTCTCCACCTCTAACTAGTGGCTTTCCACCAAAGCTTTTTATGACAGGGGTTACCTTGGTAGAATAATTTTTCAAATTTTCTACACTATTAATCTTTCTATATAGTGCTACCCAATATCCCTTCATATTATTCTATCCATTGTTTTAAGTTGTCTAAATTTTTTTGAATATAAATTGGAAGTTTATTAATTTCAAATTTTTCTAGTTTATTTCCACTTCCAATTTTACTTATAGATTTATCAACATTTAAATTATAAATTGCCTTTTTGTTTTTTATAATTTCATCTATTTGATTTATAGTTAAGGGATTCACATCAAACTCTCTATGATGTAAATAAGACTTTAATTTATATTCAATTTCTTTGGCTGTTTTTATATTGGTAAAGTGCCAACCACCATTGTTAAAAATTTTTATACTTTTATATTTTGTTTTAGAAAAAAGTGTATCAATTCTAAAAAAAGAGTATTTTCGATCCTTTATATTTCTAAGCCATTGAGGATTAAGTAAATCTTTTTTCTTACATGCCTTTGTTCCAGACCAAACTAAATTAGGTAAATGTAGATTAAATTTGTAATAGAACATTTCCTGTTTAAATAAGATTATTTTTTCGTTAATTTTATTAAAGTTAACACTAGATAAATTAGGAATTTCATCTACATCAGATATTAGAATGATATCGCTATCTTCTGCTTCTACTAATCCTTTTTTAATATAATTTCTTTGGCTATTTTCTCTGTAGATAGCATTAGAGATATATTTTTTAGTTTTTTCATAATCACCATCCTCGTTATTTATTATTTCAATTTCTTTTGGTTGATCCTCGTAAATTAAATAAATAATCTTATCTTTAAACTTGTTAAATTTTTTTAGATCAAACTTCAAATTTCTTGGATCACCTTTATGAGTAAATCTACTTTCTACTATCACAAAATAATCAATAAATTGGTTTAATACGTTTAGCCTTACATCTAAAACAACCTCTTCATCAAAATACATAAAACAATCAAATATTTTCATAATTTTTTATTCTTTTTTATTTTTGTTTATATGATAAAAATTTTTATGGCAGAAAAATTAATTATCACTTTCGATCAATATACAAAAATTGTTGAAAAACTAGCAATAGAAATCCACAATAATTATAATCCTACGGTATTAGTGGGTATTATGAGGGGTGCAGCTCCTATATTAGACATTCTTTCAAGAATTTTAAAATTGCCAATTGCCTATATTGTGATTCAAAGTTATTCAGGAAAAAAAATGGAGGATAAGCAGGGACAGCTTATGTTTGCTAGAGAAATTAGTTCTTTGGCTGAAAATAAAGATTTTAATAAAGTTCTTTTAGTTGATGATTTGTCTGACACAGGGTTAACACTAAATAAAAGTATCGAATGGTTAAAAAAATATGAGCCAACAAAAGATTATATTAAAGAAGTTAAGACGGCATGTTTGTGGAAGAAAAAATCATCAACTTTTGAACCAGATTTTTGCCCGGTAAAACTCAATTCAGATCCTTGGATCGTTCAACCTACGGAACATTATGAAGAGATATCTATGGAAGAAATAATTAAGAGAAATAAATAGGGCCAGAGTTTATTCCAGCCCTAAGAATTAATTTTTAAGCAACAGCAAAACTTACTCCACTTAAGATAGCAATAAACCATATCGCTGGTGAAGTGTCATTGAACTTACCAGTAAACAGTCTGATTAAAGCATAAGAAATAAATGCTAGCGCAATACCATTACTAATACTATAAGTTAAAGGCATGGCAATCATTGCAAGTATTGCTGGAGCAGACTCTCCAATATCATCCCATTCAATATCAACAATATTCCTTACAAACAAAACTGAAACATACAAAAGCGCAGCTCCATCTATCTCTTTTGGTAAGCTTGTTGCTAAAGGTGAAAGAAACAAGCAGGCTAAAAATAAAACCCCAATAGTTAAAGAAGTCATTCCAGTTCTTCCACCAGCTTTTACACCAGCACCAGACTCAACATAACTTGTAACAGTTGTTGTTCCCATTAATGCACCAGCCACTGTTCCAACGCTGTCAGCCATCATTGCTTTTTCAATATCCTGTACTTTACCTTTGCTATCAACTTTTCCAGCAACGTTTGCTACTGATGTTAAAGTTCCTGCGGTATCAAAAAAGTCAATAAACAATAATGTAAATATTACTGTAGACATTCCAGCAGTAAGCGCAGCCGTAAGGTCAAAATCAAACAAATAAGTCATTGGAGGAATAGTACCAACAACACCATTGAATTTAGCAAGTCCAGTTACCCAAGCAATAATGCTAAAAACAATAATTCCAATAATTATATTTCCTTTAACATTAAGTTTTTCCATAACTATCATTGAAACAAAAGCTAGACAGGCAAGTAAAATCAAGGGGTTTTTCATGTCACCAATAGTTACTAAAGTAACTGGGTGATCAGCAACAACGCCCATAATTTCCAAACCAATAATTGCTAAAAATAATCCAATACCAGCACCTATTCCTAGTTTTAAACTTTTTGGAATAGAGTTAATTAACCAAGCTCTAATTGGTGTTAATGAAATGATTAAGAATAAAACACCAGCTACTAATACTGCACCTAGTGCAGCTTGTGGGGTGTAACCCATTCCACCAACAACCCCAAATGCAACGAAAGCATTAATTCCCATGCCTGGAGCCAAACCAATTGGCCATGTTTTACCATAAAAAGCCATAATGAAACAAGCAAGCGCAGTTGCAACTATTGTTGCCGTGAACACCGCTCCAAATTCAAAGAACCCTTTTTCTGGTCCAGCAAATTCACCTGATAATATAAATGGATTTAAAAACATAATGTAAGCCATTGTCAAAAATGTTGTTACACCAGCTATTACCTCTGTTTTAAAATTGGTATTATGTTTTTTATAGTTAAAATAATTTTCTAACATTGATCCTCCTAAGATTAGATTTAACAATATTAGATTCTTTGAGCAAATACTCTTAAAAATCAAGGCTTATTCACATAATTCAACTAATGAGTTTATATTTGTGCCACATTTCACATGTTAAAATTGAATTATGCAAAAATTAAAACTTATTTTGTTAGGTTTACTTCTTTTGACTCTAGTTGCAAACTGCCAAACTATTAAACAAAAAACGGACGAAATTATAAAAAAAGAAAACACAAAACTAAGTCAATACATTGGAAAAACTTCAGACAACTTACAAATGGGGCTAGGAAAGCCTGATGAAGATTTTAAAAATGAAGAAGGTAATTTAGAATTTGTTTACAATACCAAAAAATACGGAATACTTTGTGAAAGAAGATTCGAAATAAATTCTAACTCTATGGTAATTGGTTTTGTATCAAACGGTTGTTTTTAAAAAAAATTAAATTTTTTCTGTGATTTTTAAGGCAAAGGCATAATCTAAAGCTATTTCTTCTATAGCACTATCCCTTCCAGATTTTCCTCCATGCCCCGCATTCATTTCAGTCTTCAAAAGTAATAAATTATTATCAGTTTTATAATCCCTAAGTTTTGCAGTAAATTTTGCTGGCTCATCAAACAAAACTCTATTATCACTTAAACTTGTTGTTATAAGCATATGTGGATAATCCATTTTTTTTATATTGTTATAAGGAGCGTAGGAATAGATATAATCAAAATGATCTTTGTTATCTTTTGCATTACCAAACTCATCAAATTCACCAACAGTTAAAGGCAAAGAGTGGTCTAAATTAGTTGTTAAAGAATCAACAAAAGGAACGGCCATTATTATACCTAAAAATAAATCTGGTGCTTGATTAACCACAGCGCCCATGAGAAGACCACCAGCAGAACCACCCATTCCTATTATCTTATTCTTTGACGTATATTTATTTTTTATTAAGTATTTTGCAGAGGCAATATAATCTTCAAAAGTATTTTTTTTATTGAGAAGCTTACCTTCTTTCCACCATTTCATACCTCTTTCCATCCCACCCCTGATATGAGTTGTTACCCAAATAATGTCTCTATCTATTAAACTTAATCGGGTAGATGAAAAACTGGGACTCATTGAACTTCCGTAGGAACCATAGCCATAAAGCAATAAATGTGCGGTGCCATCAAGCTTAGTATTTCTATGTCTTGTAATTGTAAGAGGAACCATTCTTCCATCATGTGACTCACAATCAACCCTTTCAACAATGTAGTCTTCTGGATTATGACCAGAAGGAATTACTTGCTCTTTGATTAGCTTTTTTTTTTTTGAACTTAAGTTGTAAGAGTAAACTCTTGATTGTGTTTTAGGAGATGAATAGTCTAAATATATTTCATCAGTATCTTTATTTCTTTGAATTAAGGATATTCCAGGGACATAAACTTTTTCATCTGAAAAAAGCAATTCTTCTTCAATCTCTGTTATAATATTTTTTACAAATAATTTTTCTAAAGCATCAGAGGTTTCAGATCTTATTATCCAGTTATTTAAGAATGTTAATCCTCCAATCAAAACCTCTTCTTTTGCAGTTATGAATGGTTTCCAATTTGGTTTTTCTAAATTATCAGTTATATCTATTTTAAAATCTTCCGCATTTTCATTCGTATGATTATAAAATTTTCCATCCCAGGAATTAACTGAGTAAATTATTCCTCTTTTGCGTTTTTTTATAAGTTTAGGTTGAGGGTTTTTTTCATTAACATCAAAATAATATTGTTCAGAAGTATTATGATCTGAAGTTGTTATAAAAAAATATTTATCATCTGAACTTAAATCAATTCCAACAGTAAAAGCTTCACTTTTTTCTTCAAAAATTAACTCGTCATTTTTAGTGGCTGTCCCTAATTTATGTCTATAAATTTTTCTTGGTCTATGATTTTCATCTAACTTTGAATAAAATATATATTTATCTTCTATGCTGAAAGTTATAGCTCCTGATGTTTCTTTTATTTTTTCAGTAATTAGTTTTTTTGTATTAATATCTCTAATATAAATTGTGTAGTATTCTGAACCTTTGGTATCTAACGAGTATCCTAAATATTTATCATTAAAACTAACTGTTAAATCCCCAACACCAAAATATTCAACATTAAGCTTCTCTTTTTCTTCGTCTCCGTTCCAAATTTCCTCAGTTTTGCTGGTGCCGATTTTCTTTCTTAATTTGATAGAATAATTTCCTTTAGTAGTTGTTTTTGTCCAATACTCATAATCAAAATCTTTAAAGGGTAGGGACTCATCATCTAATTTTAATCTTCCTTTAATCTCATCAAATAAATCTTTTTGTATCTTTTTTGTGTCCAATAAATGAAAATCTGTATAAGTGTTTTCTTCTTCCAAATATGTTCTGACATCTTGATTTAATTTTTTGCTATCCTTTAAAACCTCTAAAATATCATCTTGATGTATCCAACTATAATTATCTTCCCAACTATGATTATGACACGATTTTATTTCTGATTTTTTATTAAGTTGTGGTATTTTCATAAGAGAAAACTAAATATATGAATATAATCATTTTTACACTAATTATTTTAGGAATTATTTTTTTCTTATTAAAATTGATAACAAACACATCATCTAAAAAAATATCAAAACATATAAGGAAAATGATTTTTTTTGGAGCAATAACATTAGCAATACTATTTGCTTTTGGTGGTAAGTTTTTACTAAGCTTACCACTAACACTATTGAGTTTGGCTATAGTTAAATTGAAAGGTTTTTCATTATTTCAGTTAATTGGTTTATTTAGATTGATTCAAACGCTAAGAAGGTCTGGTAGGTTTGCATTTAACCAAAATTCAAATATTAAAAATTCTTCAATTTTATCTGTGGAAGAATCGTTCAAAATCTTAAATCTTGATATAAATAAAAAGATGACAAAAGAAGATGTTAATAAAGCTTACATTAAAATACAAAAAAAAATTCATCCAGATGTTTCTCCTGAGACAGCAAGGCTATCTACACTGGTAAATGAAGCAAAAGAAGTTGTTTTGAAAAAATTATCTAATAATTATTAAATAAAATTTTGAATTTTATTTAATACAATATCAACTGTAATTTCATTGGCAGAGATCTTAGATCTATGAGATATCTGATTTTCATCAATATTGGCTGGTAAAATTCTGTATTGGTTTTTACTATAGTCTGTATAAGCTTTGGGAGTATCAAGCATTATTATAAAGCTTGGCAATAAACTTTGAGATGCAACGTGATGGCCAAAAGAGTCGTTACCAATATACATATCACAAACAGAAATTAATGGTACAATTTCAGAAATACTTTTGTCACTTAATGAGGTGCAGTGTTTGCTTCCTACCTGTTCTAAAATTTTATCTGCAATCTCTTTTTCATTTGGACCACATAAGAGATAAAAAAAATAATCTTCTTTTTTATTTAATCTTTTTATTAACATAATAAAATTTTTAGATCCCCATCTTGTTGTAGGACCAGAAGAGCCGACGCCAAGAATGATGTTTTTTTTATCTTTGTTAATTTTTGTTTTAAAAATATTTTTTTTTATTGGGTCAATATATAAAGAAGTTTCTGTAGGACAGTTTATAATATTTAAACTTGCTTCTGTAAATTTTTTTGCAGCATTTACTAAATGTAAATTTTTTTTTTTAAAAATGGAGTAAGACCTAATATTTTTTATGCCTGCAATTTTACTTGAAAAAATATACCTAAGACTTGGGTAAAAAATAAATATATTTTCTAAATTTATATTTTTTAGAAATTTACTCAATTTAAAAATATCTATTAATTTTTTATGATATTTTTCTAGGTATATTATTTCTTTAATTAATGGGTCACCTAATAATGCCTGTTCTAAATTTTTACAAAGAGTGATTATTGTAATTGGTCCATATCTTCTAGCAATTTCATGACAGTAACTTAAATGTAATAAATTTGAGCCAAGTCCTTTGTAGCTTAACAGAATACCAGTTTTCATAATTTTAGAAAAAATATAGTTTTAATATAGTCATTTTAAGTTTCATTTTAAAAACATTTGATGTAATTATATATAAAAATTTGTTATGGCCGAGATAAAAGGAATTTATGCAGCTGGAATGTCTGTTTTTAATAAAAACTTAAGTTTGAACATCTTAAAAACAGTAAAACATGCAGAAAAATTAATTGATCAAGGATGTCATGGGGTTGCAATTCTTGGTAGCACTGGACAGGCTCAATTGATTTCTGTAGGCGAAAAAATTACCCTATTAAATGAACTGTCAAAAAGTAGTTATAAAAATAAATTTTTAATAGGAACTGGATTCAATTCTTTAAATGAAACCATTAATTTAATGAAGATAGCTACATCTTTAGACTTTAATGAATTTTTAATTATGCCCCCTGCATATTATAAATATGGAGATAAAGAAGTAATAGAATTTTATTCACGAATTATCAATGCAGTGCCAAGTAGTAGAATTATTTTATATAATTTTGAAAAATTATCTGGATATAAATTCAGCATTGAATGTGTGAAGGTACTTGTAAAAAAATACCCAAAGCAAATCGTGGGGGTCAAAGATAGTTCGTACAATCTCTATGAACATTTAAAGATAGATAATTTCTCTGTACTACCAGGTTCGGAGTCAAAACTATTAAAAGGTTTAAAGTTAGGTTGTGCAGGCATTATTACTGCAACATGTAATGTTACGGGCACTTTATCGAGAAAAGTTTATGAAGATTTTATTGCTAACAAGCCTCAAACTGCAGATGAAATACTGTGTAATGTTAGAAACACTTTTGAAAAATTTAATCTAATATCAGGACTTCATTCTTTTATGTCTGATAAAGATGAAATTTATAAAAATGTTTTACCACCAATGTATATTTTAAATGAAAAAGATAAAAAAAAATTACTAGAAGATCTTAATAAACTTAATTTTAAGTCAGAACCTTTAAAAGTAGCCTAAATGCATCTCGCAAGATTTTTAAATAGATTATTCAAAAAAAAAGGTTTTATATTAATTGATGCTAATTCAACAAAATATATTATTGGTACACCAGAAAAACAAAACCCAATTACAGTTAAAATTTTAAATAAAAAACTTCATTATAAATTGTTATTTAGACCAGATTTATATTTTGGAGAAGGTTATTCTGATGGTGATATCAAGATTGAAAATGGAACACTTACTAATTTTTTAGATCTCGCACTAATGAATGTTGGAAAAGGAGAATTAAATTTTTTTAGTCAACTTATAAATAAACTGAGTGGTTCTTATAGATATTTAACAAATTTTAATTTTATAAAAAAATCTAAAATGAATATTGCACATCATTATAATCTTTCAGATGATTTATATAATTTATTTTTAGATTCAAAAAAACAATACTCGTGTGGATATTTTAAAAATGAAGATGATACTTTAGAAGTTGCTCAAAATAATAAGATACAGCACATAATAAAAAAACTAAATATACAACCAAATCAAAAAGTTCTAGATATTGGATCTGGATGGGGTTCATTGGCTATTGAAATTGCCAAGTCTACAAATTGTGAAGTAACAGGAATTACTTTGTCAGAAAATCAATTTAATTATTGCGTGAAAAGAGTGAAGGAACTTAAACTAGAGAGCCAGGTTAAATTTAAGCTTATAGATTATAGAGAATTGAATGAAACATTTGATAGAATTGTAAGTGTTGGTATGTTTGAGCACGTAGGTAGAAAGTTTTATAAAAAATTTTTTAAGAAAGTTGGAAAATTATTGAATGATGATGGCATTTCTTTAATTCATACAATAGGCTCTGTTAACCCGCCTAGAGATCCACATCCATGGATAACAAAGTATATTTTTCCAGGAGGATATACACCCAGTTTGAGTGAGGTAACCACACCAATAGAAAAAGCAGGGTTAATAGTGTCTGATATTGAGGTTCTTAAGCTACATTATGCACACACATTACGACATTGGAAAGATAACTGCATAAAAAATAAAGAAAAAATTATTGAACTGTATGATGAAAGATTTTTTAGAATGTGGGAATTTTACTTAACAGGCTGTGAAATTGCTTTTAAATGGGGCGATCAGGTGGTGTATCAGTTGCAATTAACAAAGAATTATACATCTACACCCATGACAAGAGACTATATTTATCAATAATATATTGATAAATCATAAATCTTTAAAGCATGAAAAAAATTAAAAAAAAATCTAAAAAAAAAAAGACTTCTAAAAAGAAGCCAGTAAGAAAAGTTTTAATTAAAAAGAAGTCAGTAAAAAAAGTTCTAATTAAAAAGAAGCAAGTAAAAAAAGTTCTAATTAAAAAGAAGTCAGTAAAAAAAGTTCTAATTAAAAACAAGCCAGTAAAAAAAGTTCTAATTAAAAACAAGCCAGTAAAAAAAGTTTTAATTAAAAACAAGCCAGTAAAAAAAGTTTTAATTAAAAACAAGCCAGTAAAAAAAGTTTTAATTAAAAACAAGCCAGTAAAAAAAGTTTTAATTAAAAAAAAAGAAAGTCTAATATTAAAGATTATAAAGCTTCAATATTTTTTAAAACCAAAATTTAATATTAAAATAAACTTTGGTTTAGAGAAATATATTCAAGCATTCTTTGACTTGATTGCAAATTCAATCCTAGAATATAAAATATTAAAAGCAGAGGATAAAAGAAAGAAAAAATTAGAAGAAATTGAAATAAAAGAAAGAGAAAGAATATTATTACAAAAACAAAAAATACAAGAAGAAGAACAAAAAACCATATTTAAAGAAAAAGCTTTAAAAGAAGAGTTCAAATTAGAAAAAGAAAGAGCAAAAGATATAAAGTTATTTTTACGTAAAGAACAGGCTATACTTAGAATTGAACAAGCTGAAAGACAGAAACAATTTTTAAAGCAATTACAGTTAGATAAACAAATAGAAAAGTTTAGAATAAGAGAAGTCAAAGAACTTGAAAAGCTAGAAAAAATTTCCCTGAAAGAAAAAAGAGAAGATTATGCTGGTCTTCAAGGCAGAATAGAAAAATTAAAAGAAAAATATAGAATTATAAGAGATCAAAAAATTAGAGAAAGAGTAGAAGCTCTAGGTGTTAAAATTATAGGGGATGAAGATAGAGAAACTTTATTACAGAAAGAAAAAGATTATACTGTAGCGAGGCAAAAAATTGAACTTTCATTAGAAAGTTTTTATAGGAGTTCTAGTAGTCTAGTATTTCAACTTAATAAACGTCATGTGACTAGACATATGTCTATTTTCAGATGCATTGATCGCCGATTTGAAACTGGTGAGATATTTATTAAGTGGGATGAGGCAGCAGACGATGAATGGCTGCTTTTAATCTATATAAAAAACAATTCACCAGACGAGGGAATTGTTATCGAAGATAAAACAGATCCAGAAAAAAATTCTTCACATGATTTTAAAGCAAATGAAGTATTTAAAGCCTCTGATTTTATGGTTGATTCATTAACTCAATTAATAGCAAGAGAAAGATCTAAAAAAGATTAAATTAAACACTTTCTTCTTTAATTAATCTTTCAATTTCAGGTATCAGTTCCCCACTTCTAAAAGAAGGATAAAATCTTAAAGCCTTTTTTAAGCTTAAAATAGCCTTTTCATATTCTTGAAGTTTTATAAAAATTCTTGCTTGTCCAGATAGCGCACCAAAGTGTCTTGATTCAATCTTCAAGACTTTTTCGATATCACTTAAGGAATTTTTATATTGTTTCATTAAAAAAAATACTGTTGCTCTTTTATTCCAAGCTTCAGACCATTTAGGATCAGTAGCTAATATGTTATCAAAAATTTTTAGTGCATAATCATAATTTCCATACTGTATAAGTTCTGCTCCAAATTCTAATTTTTCAGTTAATCTAATATCTTTTGGGTGTACATTCCAAATAGACCATATTTTTTTCTCTAATTGTTCAGCTTTTTTTGAATTATTAAGTTTTTTTAACTCATCAAAAAGTTTATTAAGAGTATCTTGTTGAGAAGATTGAACTGGTAAAAAAAAACCATTAAGAAAAATAAATACAATAAAATATCTAAAGAAATTCATATTAAAAATATAGATTAATAGACATCACTACTCAATAGTGAAACATTTTATTTTGAAAGTTGTTTCTTATTTTTAAGATATAAAAAAAAGGCAATAATTTCATAAAAAAATTCAAATAAATCAAAGATGATGGGTAGTTTAAAAAAATTATATAGAAATTTATATTTTGGAATTTTTTTCCAAACTAGCAAAAAAGCTTCTGCGCCACCGATGATATTATTCCCCTCCTTAACATGTAATCGCCTTAATAGAGTTTTGTCATTTTTTTGTGTTTCTATTTCAGCAGATTTATTATTTGTAATATCAACCCATTCTATGTCTTCAATATTTTGTTTCTTGTATAAATTTATTTCAGATCGACAAATATTACATGAATTATTAAAATAGACCTTCACAATTTATTTTTTTTCTTTCCAAGCAGCCATTCCACCAGTTATATTTTTTACATTTTTTAATCCCATATCTTGCATGGTTTTTGTTGCAAGAGTACCTTGGCCACCTAAACCACAAAATACCACATATTCTTTATCTGGATTATTTTTAAACATATCATTTTCTAAAGGACTGCCGTCCGCTAAGTAAAATTCCAACAAACCTCTTTCTAAATTAATTGCATTACCTATCGTTTCTATACAAAAACTATCTTTATCTCTGACATCTATAAATTGAACATTTGGATCATTTAGTTTTTCTTTAGCCTCATCTATAGAAATATTTGTTATTTCGTTAGAAATATTCATTAATTCGTCAAATTTTTTCATTTTATGTTCCTTTTTATTTATTAGTAAAATTACCTATAATTAGCTAGTTTGTATATGTGCGAAATTCACCAATTGAAAAAATAATTATAACCACTATTTGATTGGTATGACTGATTTCTTTAACAAAACAGATTTATCAAGAAATGATGCGGAAAAAATTATTTCTGAAACTCTAAATAACTGTGATGATGGTGAGCTTTACTTAGAAAATTCAAAAAGTGAATCAATTGTGTTGGATGATGATAAAATTAAAAGTTCCACTTATAGTTCTGATTTAGGATATGGTTTAAGAGCTGTAACAGGTGAAGTTGTTGCGTATTCTCATTCAAATGAAATTTCAAGAAATTCACTAAAACAATCGGCTGATAATTTAAGTTCAACCTTGAAGTCAAGGAAAGGTGTTTATAATCATGAGATACCCAAAACAAACGAAAAATTTTATAAAGACATTAACCCCATAGAAGAAAAATCACTTCAATCAAAATTAGAGCTCCTAAAAGAAGTTAATAATTATACGAGAGCAAAAAGTGGCATTGTTCAACAAGTAACGGCAAGTTTTTCTGGAGAACATAAATCTATAGAAATAATTAGATCAGGTGGTGAAGTGTTAACAGATGTTAGACCTTTAATTCGCTTTAATGTTTCTGTGATGCTTGAAAAAAATGGAAAAAAAGAAACTGGAGTTTATGGAATTGGTGGAAGACAGTCTTATGATGAATATCTTAAAGATGATAATTGGAAAAAAGTATGTGATGAGGCATTTAGAATTGCATCAGTAAATTTAGAAAGTAAACCTGCTCCGGCAGGAGAAATGAAAGTGGTTTTAGGTCCAGGATGGCCTGCAATACTTATTCATGAAGCGATAGGTCATGGTTTAGAAGGAGATTTTAATAGAAAAAAAACCTCTGCATTTCATAATTTAATGGGTCAAAGAGTTGCAAGTGAAGGAGTTACAATTGTTGATGATGGAACTTTACATAATAGAAGAGGAAGCTTAACGATTGATGATGAAGGAACGCCTACAGAAAAGACTGTCTTAATTGAAAATGGTATATTAAAAAATTTTATGCAAGATCGTTTAAATGCAAGATTAATGAATACTAGATCTACCGGAAGTGGTAGAAGAGAAAGTTACAAGCATGTAGTTCTTCCTAGAATGAGAAATACAATGATGTTAAATGGAAAATATTCTCAAGAAGAAATGATTAAGTCAGTTGATAGAGGCATATTTGCAGTTAGTTTTGGAGGAGGTCAGGTAGATATTACTTCTGGAAAATTTGTATTTAATTGTACAGAAGCTTATGAAATTATAAATGGTAAAATAGGTGCTCCTATCAAAGGGGCAACATTAATAGGTGATGGTCCATCAATTTTGAAGGAAGTTTCGCTAGTTGGAAACAATATGATGCTTGACCCAGGCATTGGAACTTGTGGAAAAGCAGGGCAGGGTGTTCCAGTTGGAGTAGCACAGCCATCGATTTTGATTGATAAAATGACTGTAGGTGGAACTCAACTATAAAATATATGGTTAAAGATCAAGATTATTTAAAAAAAAAAGCAACTTTTTGCATAGATTTAGCAAAAAAACTAGGTGCTACAGATGCAACAGCAGCAGTAGGGCACTCAATTTCTGAAACTGTTAATTTTAGAAATAGAAAACTAGATGAATCTGACAGATCAGATAGTTTAGGAGTTGGTTTAACAACATATATTGGTAAAAAGAAATCAAGTATTTCATCATCAAATCTAACAGAAGATAATATTAAAACTTTAATAGAAAGATGTATTGAAACAACAAAAATTACACCTGAAGATGAGTTTAATTCTTTACCAGATAAAGATTTGCTGGCTACAAAAATTAATGATTTAAATTTATTTGACGATGACCATATAGAGAATGAAGAAAAAATTGAATATTTAAAAGAAGTCGAAGAAGCTGCATTAGAAAAGAAAGAAATTATTAATACAGAAACTGGTTTTTCAGAGTCCAAATCAAATTTTATATTAGCAAGTAGTGATGGTTTTTTAGATGGGTATAAGTCTTCATCTTACTCAGCATCCTGTGTGGCTGTTGCTAAAAATGCTGATAATAAGATGCAAAGAGATTACGAATTTACAAGCACTTGTCATTTACAAGATATGCTTAAACCAAATCAAATTGGATCATTAGCAGCTAAAAAAACAATTCAAAAATTAAACCCACAAAAAATAGAAAGTGAAAAAATAAGTATTATTTTTGATAGAAGAATTTCAAAAGGAATATTGAGTGTCTTAGCAAGTGCGATATCAGCCTCTTCTATAGCAAGAGGAACTTCGTTTTTAAAAGACAAAATAAATGAAGAAATATTTTCAACTACAATAAATATTTTTGACAAGCCTGACATAATTAAAGGATTAGGTTCAAGGAATTTTGATGATGAGGGAGTTAAAACTAGAGAATTAAAATTAGTAGACCAAGGTGTTTTAAAGCATTATTTGGTCGACACTTATTATGGGAAAAAGCTAAATCTAAAATCAAATGGCAGAAGTGGTGGAGCAAGTAATTTATATTTTGAAAAAGGATCCATCTCTTATAAAAATCTTTTAAAGTTAAATCACAGAACATTATATATTACCGAAACAATTGGTCATGGAAGTAACTTAGTTACGGGAGACTATTCTGTAGGAGCAACAGGATTTATGGTAGAAAATGGAGTATTCAAATATCCCGTTAGTGAAATCACTATAGCTGGAAATTTTAATGATATGTTTAAAAATATAACTTTAGCAGATGATCTTGAGTTTAAAT
>Ga0307986_10001835_pt1 | contig 15359 bp, 15 predicted proteins | sample EllFjometageno82_FD_203170 | JGI IMG/M metagenome (GOLD analysis project Ga0307986, IMG submission 203170) | Marine microbial communities from Ellis Fjord, Antarctic Ocean - #82 | ecosystem: Environmental > Aquatic > Marine > Unclassified | place: Southern Ocean | collected 2014-10-09
AAAGTTTGGGAATTAGATTTTTCTGATGGTACTAAAAAGTTTTATAAATCTTTGATATTAACTTGCCCATTTCCTCAATTAAAAAAACTTTCTAAAAAATATATAAAACATTCTTTTATTAGGCAAAAAGTTAAGATGGATGCAAATATAACAGTTATGTTAGTAACAAAAAAAACAAGACCAAATATTAGTAGTTATTTTTTTTCTAATCCAATCCTTGGGTGGGCCGCATATGAAAATAGTAAAAAAAGATTTAAAAGTGATTATGATTTATGGACTCTACAAAGCACCTATAGATGGGCAAATAAAGTAATAAATAAAAATAAGATTAATAAGTCAATTAATTCAAAAATATTAATAGACAAATTTTTTAAACTTACAAATTTAAAAAGAAATAAAATTTTCCATATTCAAAACCATGGCTGGAAATACTCTTCTAACTCTAAGCCACTTGACATTAAAAGCTATTGGAATAATTCTATAAGACTTGGAGTTTGTGCTGATTGGTTTGTGGGTCCCAGGCTTGAATCTGGCTGGTTAAGTGCAAAAAATTTATCTTTAAAAATCAAGAAGTAATATTTTATTTAAAATTTTTTACTTTATATTCCCAGTACCCTAACCTTGAATAAGAAATTTTTAATATCATAGAGTTTCTACTGTCATACCAAATATCAAAATTTAATCTTTTATCTTTAGGAATGCTCATATTTTTGGAGGTTAATTTAAAATGATCAACATTTATTGTTTTTCCGTAAAGTTCTATTTTTTCTTTACCCACAAATGTAACAACTTGTTCTTTTACACTTCCTGAGATTGGACTGATTTGAGAGTTTGCTTGTAAAATTCTGTGGTTCCACCAATTTCCAACAATATTATCTGTTGTCGCAAGACCATTGTAGGAAGAGCCCTTAATATCTAATTTATCTTTTTCAGAATCATAAATTAAATTTACAAATTTTTCCTTATCATTTTGTAAGGTTTTAGATTTGTATGAAATAAGTTTATTACCTTCATATTTTTCTACTCCATACCCCTCTACATCGAGCAGATCTACTCCAAATAAGCTAACTTTAAATTTTATTTGGTTTTTAATAGTTCTGATTCCATCTTTTGTATTAAAAAAATAGTAATTATAACCAATCACCCTTCCATCTCTAAACACCTCCATTTCAATTTTCTTTAAGTTCTTGTAGTGAGATGTGTGAGCAGAAGCACTAGTGGTAGATAGAAATACAATTAAAAAAATAGATATAAATTTTTTCATTTATTATTTAGTTAAACTATCTCCTAAGAAGCAAATCTTTGAGATATATAAAGATAATCTTAATAATATCAAGATTCCGTAATATGGCATAAGTTGTAATAATAGTCCCTACAATAAAGAGAATCTTAAATATTAAGAACAATTCCATAAGAGTACTTTTAAATAATTAAATATATTAATCAAATTTTTACTATAAAATAATATGATAGAATCATGGATAATATTTTATTAACTTTATTAGTTTTGTTACTTGGTGCCACTCTAGGCATTCTATATTTACATTTGAGATCTAAGCCTAAAAATGACAGCGAAAATAAGGGAGCTGAAGAAATATCTAATTTAAAGACTGAAATACAAAATTTAAAAGACTCAGTAAATACTACTATTAATACCTCATTGGGTTCTATGTCGACGTCATTTACCGCTCTATCAACTGGGGTTACTAAAGACATGACTGAAGCCTTAACAAAAGTTGATGAAAAAGTGGGTAGCTTCAATAATCAAGTAGAATTATTAAATAAAAGCCAAGAGGGTATAACTAAAATTTTAGCGGGTGTTAAAAAATATGGAACTCTTGCCGAGTTTAGCTTGGATGCTCTAATCAAAGACTTATTACCTGCCTCACAGTTTATGACTAACGTTAAGATGAAAGAGGACACAAGTGAGAATGTTGAATTTGCAATTAGACTTCAGGGTGATGTCTTAGTTCCGGTAGATTCACACTTTCCAGTAGAAAAATTTAAAGCAATTACTGATGCATACGATTCAGACGATAAAAAAGCTGTTGCAGATGCTAGGACAAAATTAGCTACAGCATTTAAAGCTAAAGCTAAAAGTGTTAATGAAAAATATATTGTTCCTCCAAAAACTACTGACTTTGCAATAGTTTATGCACCAACTGAAAGTTTATATAAAGAATTAACGGAGTATCAAGATGCAACTACTAAAGAATTATTAACTCAAGAACTAATGAAAAAATATAAGATTGTAATCTGTGGTCCGAATACTCTTTCAGCTTATTTGCAATCTTTGCACATGGGCTTTCAATCATTAAAGGTTCAAAAAGGTGCAACAGAAATTTATGATCATTTAAAAACAATCAGTACAAGATTTGCAAAACATTTTGATAATATTATTATTATTAGAAAAAAATTAGAAGAAGCTATGGGTGTTGTTGATAAGTTTGGAACAGACGCAAGATCAATAACGAGAACCCTAGAAAATATTAAAGATCCCGAACAAGTTGAAAAAGCAGTTCAGACAGAAAATGTAGAAAAATTTATTGACCACTCAAAACAAGCAAAAAATTAATTTCTTTTTCTCTACATTACCGATTATAAGAAACTACATGAAGTGGAATACAAAATTTTTATATCCAAAATCTATGCGGTCAATGGTTAGTGGCTCGAGAATGTATGCTGTAAATCGTGAAAAACTTCCCTCCGTTACGTCTATATTGCAAGCAACACAGAGTGAAGAAAAAAAAGCATCACTTGCAAACTGGAAAGCAAGAGTTGGAGCTTCTGAAGCAAATAGAATTAAAAATGATGCTAGTAGTCGTGGAACTTCAATGCATAGTTTTTTAGAAAAGTATTTATTAGGTCAGTTAAATTTGGAATTATTAGAAGTAGAAAATAAATCTAAAAAAATGGCTGATGAGATTATTGAGCAAGGCATTAAAAACAAATTATCAGAAATTTGGGGAACTGAAGCAACCCTATATTATCCAGGTAAATATGCCGGAACTTGTGATGCTGTTGGAGTGTATGAAGGGCAAGAAACCATTATAGATTTTAAACAGTCGAATAAACCTAAAAAAGAAGAATGGATTGAAGACTATTATCTTCAATTAGGAGCCTATTCACTGGCTCATAATGTTGTGCACAATTCGAAAATAACGCAAGGAATTGTTTTACTTTGCACTGTAGATAATTTATTTCAAGACTTTAGAATTCAAGGTACAAAATTAGAAGAATATCAAAAAATGTTTTTAGAAAAAGTTGAACAATTTTATCACCAAAGAAATATAAACTAATATGAATTTAGCAATATGGGATATTGAGTCTAGCAGTGCAAACACTTCATGGGGAAGTATTATTGAAGTAGGTGGTGTTTTGGTTGACGCAAACTTTAAAGAATTAGACAGGTTTAATTTTAGATGTAGGTTACCTGAAGGTGAGGTTCCTCAGGCAATGGCTTTAATAGTTAATAAAACTAGTGTTGACTTATTAACCAAAGGAAACCTAAGCCACTATCAAATGTTATCTCAGTTGGAAGCAATATTTAAAAAATGGAGCCCAGCAATATTCATGGGTTGGTCAAATATTGGGTTTGATGATGAGATGATAAGAAACGAATTTTTTAGAGGAATTAGATATCCATATATTACAAACGCTACACCAAATAAAAGACATGATGGATTGAATATAGCAAGAGGAGCTCATGCTGTGGACGAGAGTGTTGTAAAAACAGAAATAAATGCAAAAGGTAATGCGGTAATGAAATTAGAGTCGTTAGCTAGAATGAATGGTTTCGAATCTTCTGGTGCTCACTCAGCTTTATTTGATGCAGAACTGACCGTTAAAGTCCTGGGTCTAATTAAAAAAAACCAACCTCAAACTTGGGATACATTTTTAAGAACAGCAAATAAAAGTGACACTGAAACAATTTTTAAAACAGAAAAGATGTTTACCCTAGCCGAATATCACTTTGGTAAAAATTATAGATTTGTAGTTGCTCCACTTCATCCAAAGCATTGCATTCATCCAATTTATCAATGGGGCCAAGCGTTTGATCTTAAGATTGATCCGATCCCATTATTTGATATGTCAATTTCAGAACTTAAAAGTGCTATTAAAAAATTAAAATTTTTAAGGACAATACGTTCAAACAAGGCTCCTATAATTTTAGATTCAAGTTATGGCATGCAAACTGAGCCATATAGTAAACTTGATCCTGATTTGATTAAAAAACGTGCAAAATTAGTAAATAGTAATGAAAAGTTTTCTCAAAATGTTCTAACAGCATTGAGAGAAACTGCAGAAGAAAAAGCTCAATTTGATTCGCAGGTAGATCTATTAGCTGAAGAAACAATTTATAAAAAATTTACACCTCAAAAAGATACAGCTTTATTTCCAAGGTGGCATGCTGCTTCATGGAAAGATAAGTTAGTTTTATTAGATAAGTTTGAGGATGAGAGAATGGTAAGTTTTGGAAAAAAGATAATTTATCAAGAATCCCCAGAAACATTGCCAGAGGATATGTTCAAAACTATAAAAAGAGGAATAGCTGAGAGAATCTTAAGTGACGAGAAAGAAAAATGGTGGACTTGTAAAGAATTCTACTTTGAGTGTGATAACTTAAGAAATAGGTACACAGATGAAAAAGATGAGAAAAAGCTTAAGTTTTTAGATGAAATTAATGTGTTTGTTGAGGGAATTCAAAAAAAATACGAGCAGGCGTAATTTCCTACTAATAAATAAAAAAGATTTTTTAACATATTGAATAATATGCCGAATCAAATATATAGAGGCTATTATGGCGACAGTAAGTGTAACAGATGATAATTTCGACACAGAAGTATTAAAATCTTCAAAACCAATTGTAGTTGATTTTTGGGCTGAATGGTGCGGACCCTGCAAGCAAATAGGACCAACATTAGAAGAAATTTCTGATGAAATGGCAGATCAAGTTATAATTGCAAAACACAACATTGATAATGAACCTAACACTCCAACAAAATATGGAGTTAGAGGAATTCCCACAATGTTACTGTTTAAAGATGGAGAGCTTAAAGCAACCAAAGTTGGTTCAACACCTAAGTCAGATATAGTTTCTTGGATTAAAGAAAATATCTAATTTAAGTTTAAAACCTCTCCTGCTAGATACAAAGAACCTGTAATTAGAATGATATCATTATCTTGAATTTTGATTGAAGAAATAGCTTCTTCTACTGAATTCCTATATTTAACATTTGAAAAATTATTAATTTTATCTTTAAGCTTAACCCCGTCAATTGCATTTATTTGATTTGGAATATTGATTGTTGTTAAAGTTTCAATATTTTTAAAATAACTTAAATATTCGTAATGATCTTTATTAGCCATCATCCCTAGGATAATATGCTTTTTACAATCTAAACTTTGAAGGTATTGGTTTAACACTTTAGCACCAAGAGGATTGTGTGAACCATCTACAAACAACTTATTATTTTTCACCAAATTTTTTAGTTTTCCAGATTTAATTTCTTGAAGACGAGCTATGCTTTCTATTTTAGTAATACCACTTTTTATATTCTCATCTGTTATTTCATAATCTGCTAATTGTCTAACTGTAGCAATCGCAGTAGAAATATTCTCTAATTGGAACTCTCCAGGGAGATTGGGTTTTGGAAGTTTTATTCCACCAAATTCATCTTCAAAATAAAAAAAATTATTTTCTTTTAAAGTAAAATTATAGTTTTTATTAAAGAGTATTTTTTTTGATTTATTATCTTTAATAGTTTTTTCTATATAATTACTGATTTTATTTGAATTTTGTTTGGCAACAACAATTTGTGAATTTACTAGATTTGATGTTTTTTCAAATATAATTTTTTCAATTGTTTGTTCTTCTTTTTGTAACCAATCTAAATGATCAAGGCCAATTGCCGTCACAATACTTGCTAAATTCTTTTTTAAAATATTTGTTGCATCAAACCTGTGAAATAATCCAGATTCAATTAAGTTAATATTTTTGGGGTATTTTTTTGCATGGTGAAAATAAGCAGCAGTTAAGATTTCAAAGAAAGTAATTTTTTCTCCACTATTAACCTCTTCCACTTCTGCAAGTAGATTTGCTAACTCATCATCACTTAAGGGTTTGTTATTATAAATAAATCTTTCATTAATTTTTTGAATATGGGGACTGGTATAAATATTACATTTATAACCTGCCTCCTTTAGAATTGAGAAAAGTGCTTGGATAGTTGAATATTTTCCATTAGTCCCTACAACTGAAATACAATTAATTTGATCTTGTGGATTTTTTAATTTTTGACAAAGATTTTTAATTCGATCTAAGCTTAGGTCAATTTCTTTAGGATGCAGCTTTTGTAAGCGTTCTAATATCTTCTGAAGTTTCATTTTTTGTTAAATTTATAGCAGAATTTTTCTTTAACAATATTGATAATAATGTACTGATTTTTTCTCTTAAGTCTTTTCTTTCTACAATTAGATCTATAAATCCTGTTCTTTCAACATATTCACTTCGTTGAAATCCTTCTGGCAGTTCCTCTCTAACAGTTCCTTGGATAACTCTAGCACCCGCAAAAGCTATAAGAGCACCAGGCTCAGCCATGTTAATATCACCCAACATTGCGTATGATGCTGTAATTCCACCTGCCGTCGGATCTGTCATCACAACTAAATAAGGAAGGCCGTGCTTCTTAAGTTTATTGATTGCTAAAGTTGTTCTAGTCATTTGTGAAAGTGAAATCAATGATTCCATCATTCTCATTCCACCACCAGCGGTAAATATTACAAATGGTTGTTTATTTTCGATAGCATGCTGGATTCCATATAAAAAGGCCTCACCTTCAGCTGCACCAATTGATCCACCTACAAAATTAAAGTCTGATGCGATTGCAGTGAGATTAATATTTTTAATATTTGTTTTAACTACCATCATACCACAATCCATGCCTGTTTTTTTTCTGGCAGTTTTTAATCTATCTTTGTAGGGTTTTGAGTCATTCCAGTTTAAAGGATCGTCTTGAGGAATGGGTGTTTTTAAAACTTCATAATTATTTTTCCCAAAAATAATATCAAATCTTTGACGTGGACTTATACGGTGGTGTTTTTTGCAAGATGGGCAAACCCACAAATTATCCTCTAAATCTTTTTTAAGTATTGGGCCCTTACAACAAGAGGTCCAATCACTGTTTGCAATTTCATCTTTACTTGGACGCCTCTTAATAATTCTTTTTATTTTTTCACTAAAACGTAATGTTTTTTTAAGCCAGTTCATGCAATTTTTATTTTTAATCTTTTTACAATATTAGTTACATTTGTGACAGGATTTTGTTTTTTTTCAACTGATTTAGAAATTTCTCTACATAATGCACTACCAACCACTAACCCATCGGCTTTTTTTAGTGATGCTATTGTCTTTTCAGTAATACCAAAACCAATAACTATATTTTTATTCTTATTTAAGTTTTTAATTTTATTGTACCTTTTGAGTATTACTTTGGATGAAACTTTAAGTTTTCCACCTGTTGTTGACAACATACTGATATAGTAAATCATATCATGTGAGTCTTTAATTATGCTTTTTACTCTTTTTAGTGATGTAGTAGGAGAGACTAGTTGAATAAAACTAATATTTTTTTTTTTACACTTCTTAGAAAAATTTTTATTTTCAGGGTAAGGTAAATCAACAACAATTAAACCATCGACACCAGATTTTTTACAAACATTAATAAAGTTATCATCGCCATATTGATAAATTATATTATAATATCCCATCAGGATTACTGGTTTGGCCTGTTTAGATTTTTTAAAATCTTTTACTATTGAAAAAACATCTTTGATTTTGATACCGTTTTTTAAAGCCCTATAGGCACTCGATTGAATTTGGCCACCATCTGCAATTGGAGTATTATGGGGAAAGCCTATTTCACAAATATCAGCATAGTTTGCAATTGATTTTAATATTTCCAATGATTTTTTTTTACTATTATCGCCTGCAACTGTGTAAGTGAGTAAAGCGGGTCTTCTCTCAATTTTAGTTTTTTTAAATGCTAAATTAATTAAAGACAACCTAGTTAACCTTTCCTAATCTTGCTTTTAAAATATCCCTGTCTTTTTTTGCATCACCACATGAATTCACTATAATAATTGTATTTTTACTTAACTTAGGCGCAATTTTTATTGCTTCAGCAAAAGCATGGCTTGGTTCTAGGCTTGGGTTTATTTTTTCAAGTCTTGTAACAAGCTTATATGCTTTTAAAGCATCTTCGTCTGTTGCAGACGTGTACCTTGCTCTTTTTGAGTCTTTTAAAAAGCAATGTATGGGAGATACTCCTGGGTAATCTAATCCAGCAGAAATAGAAGCAGTGTCATTAATTTGCCCCTCTTCATTCTGACAAACATAAGCTGCAGCTCCATGTAAAATTCCAATCTTAGCGCCATTTGTTAAAGGTGCTGCATGAAGTTTAGAATTCTTAGGTCCTCCAGCTTCAACACCTATTAATTCAATTTGTTTCTTATCATAATCTATAAACTCACTCCAAAAACCGTAAGCCGAACTTCCACCACCCACACAGTTAATAAGTTTAATCTTTTTTGGGACAGTTTTAAATTCAGATTTAATTTGAAGTTTTAATTCTCTTGAGATTTGAGCTGTACTCCAACCACAAATTTTAACAAATATATTAGGTCCTACAGTTGAGCCAACACACATATGAGTATTATCACAGTTAGAAACCCAGTACCTCATACACTCACTAACAGCATCGACAAGTGTTTGGCTTCCAGAATAAACTGGCACAACTTCAGCGCCATTTTTTTTCATTGCAACAACATTTGGTTTTTGTCTTTTTATGTCTTTTGCACCCATAAATATTTTGCACTTAAGACCAAATTTTTTAGCAGCCATACTCAACATCTTGCCAGCATAACCAGCACCCGTATCACCTACGACATTTTTCTTACCTGCTTTTTTAGCAATAAGACAATGTACGGTAGCATTATATATTTTGTGAGCACCACCGTTCGCCTCAGACACCATTTTAGCATATATTTGAGCACCTCCTAGATGATCAGATATGTGTTGAAGTTTAATAAATGAGGTAGGCGAACCTACATAATTCTTAAAATAGTAGTCTCTCTGTTTGAGAAATTTTTTGTCATATCTAAGCTTTTTAAAAAGAATAGTTAAATCCTCAACAGGTTTTTTTAAAGTCTCTGGAATAAAATTACCACCAAACTTATGACCCCAGAAGCCGTTTTTGTTGTGTTGATCAATTAAAGGAATTCTTTTTTTAAGTTTTATCATTCATTTGCTTAATTTTATTTAAAAAAATATTTATCTTTGAAACATCTTTTAATTCAGATGTTTCTAGACCACCAGAAATATCTACAATGTCTGCTATTTCTTTCAGATTTTCAAGATTATCTTCTATCTGAATATTTCCTGCCAACATTAATTCTTTATTTACCTTAAGATTTTTAATTAATTGGTGATCAAAAGATATACTTTTTTCATAACCATTGCTGTCGAATAACACTATGTCAGCAAGTTCATTAAATTCCATATATTTTACAACATCATTTTGGTCTTTGATAGTGATAGCAACTATAATTTTTTTATTATATTTTTCTATAATAGATTTTACCTCAGTAGGAGAGCAATCATAAACTTGATAATAATCAAAAGGTAAGTTTTTTATTTGCTCAAGAATATTTTTATCTGGCTTAACTAATACTGCAACATATTTTGAGTTATTTTTATCTATTTTTAAAAGTTCTTTAAGCTGACTCTGCTGAACAAACCTTTTAGATTTTGGGTAATTAACAATAAAACCAATATACTCAGGTGAGTTAGGGTGTTCTGTTAAATATTTTAATGTTTCAGAATCGGAGATTCCACAAATTTTTGACTTCATCTAATCAATTGATGATAGGATATTTTTCATATTTTTCTTTGGATCGCCTTTGGTAATAGGTCTGCCAATTATTAGACAATCGCTACCTTCTTTAATTGCCTCGTTAGCATTCATAGTTCTTTTTTGATCATCTTTTGTATCTTGCATTCTAATTCCTGGAGTAAAACATTTAAGATTAGGTGCAATTTTTTTAATCATCTTAATTTCAAGTGGAGAACAAATAACTCCATGTAATGAAGCATCCATTGCAATTTTAATTAGTCTTATAACTTGTTCGTTAACCCTATCATTAAAACCTAAGCTCTCTAAATCCTCATCATTAAAGCTTGTTAAAACAGAAACACCTAATAAATTTAAATTAATTTCTTGTGCAGCTTGATTTGCAGCTTTAAGAGCATCCAATCCATTTAGAAGATGAATTGTTGCATAATCTACATTTAAATTTTTAAGTGATTTTACAGACTCAACTAATGTATTTTTTATATCAAAAAACTTTCCATCATAGAAAATAGGTTTTTTAAATTTTGAAAGCTCTCTTATTTCCTCAGGGCTTCTTTGAGTGATGTATTGTAATCCAATTTTAATTCCTGAAATATCTTCATGAATTAATTCTAGTAAATCTAAGATTTCTTTTTGGCTAGAGACATCACACGCTACAAAGATATTCTTATTTGTCATTATTTAGTTTTTTAAACATTTCCTTTGCCATTTTAAAGTGAATTGTTTTTTTTTCTGGTGTGTTAACTTTCTCACCAGTTTTAGGATTTCGAGATATTCTTGCTTTTTGGATATTGGTTGAAAAAATACCAAAACCTCTTAATTCAACACGCTCTCCACGTTTAAGGGCTTGTTTAATCTCAACCAGAATAATATCGGTAAACTTTTCTAAGTCTTTTTTTAGAAAATTTGGGTAGTTGTTTGCTAGCTGTTTTAAGAGTTTTGATTTAACAATTGCCAATTTTTATTCGTCTTCTTTTTTCTTTTTTTTTAAATCATCTGATAATGAAGAGAAAGGTAGGTTTTTTCCAGAACCTTCAGAGCCATATTTGTCTAATGCATTTTTCCTGTCCATTTCTTCAAGTAATTTAATACTTAGTGTCGCCTTTCTTTTATCAAGATCTAGTTCAGCTATTGCACAGTCTATTCTTTCGCCACCAGTAAATCTGGCAGGTCTAGCGTCTGCTGCATTAATTGCAATTGCAGATTTTTTAATAATAAAGTCCATTTCACAACCTTCAGGTCTAACAACTAAACCCTTATTGTCCGTCGAAACAATTTTAACTGTAACTGTTTCCTTAACTTTTTTATTGTTAAACCAATCAAACGGATCTGGTTGAGTTTGACGTAAGCCAACCCTGATTTTTTGTTCGGTTGCTTTGATTTCTAAAACTTTAACTTTTAATTTATCACCAATTTTGTGTTTAGCTAGCTCTTCCTCTCCATTTGTGAGGTAAGTTAAATCATTGCAGTGTAAGAATGCATCTATGTCTAAATCTTCTACTTTTAAGAAGATCGAATATTCATTTTTACTAACAATCTCACCCTCAACTACAGTTCCAAGTGGATATTTTTTTTCAAAAGTTTCAAAAGGGTTTTCAGTTGTAAGGCGGTGTGAGATCGCAACTCTTCTTTTTTCTTTATCAATTTCAGTAATAACACAATCAATATCTTCACCAACTTTTAGCATTTTTTTTGAAGATATATTTTTTTTAGTCCAACTTAATTCACTTGAGTGTAATAAAGTAGTTAGACCAGGCTCTAGTTCGCAGAACGCTCCAAAGTCCATTAATTTAACAACTTTAACTTTATAAATTTTATTTAATTCGTAATTAGAAATGTGCTCAAACGGATCTGGTGAAAGTTGTTTAATAGAGCATCCAACTTGTAATTTTTCTTTATCAACTGAGATGACTAATATGTCATGTTTTTCACCAATATTAAAAACTTCATCAGGATGATTAACTCTTGAATAAGATATTTCTTGAAGATGAACCAAAACATCAAGCTCACCATTAACACTAAAGAAACAACCAAATGAACTGTAACCTTTTACTTCAGCGCCTTTGATTACATCCCCAATTTTGAATTTCTCAACAATTTTAATCTTATCCTCTTTTTTGAATGAAGAAATAATCTCTCTTCTAGAGACGCAAGCGTTTCCTCTAACCTTGTCTAATTTAATAAGGGCAAATTTTTGAGGTTCATTCATTAAATGACTTATATCTTTTAAAGGCTTATCTGAAATTTGAGATCCTGGCAAAAACATTAAAGATCCAGTATCGATGTGTTCTACAATACAGCCACCTTTAACACGGCCAGTGATTTTACCCATGATAGGTTCGTTTTTTTCATAAGCTTCAACTAATTTATCCCATCCTTGAATTTTTTGGGCTTTAGAAGCAGAAACTAATACTTCACCTTTTTTGTCCTCTAATCTTTCAAGAAGAACAGAAATTGTTTCTCCTATTTTTGCTTTATCAAGCATGCCCATACTTTTTAATTCATTTATATCTAAAATTGGCTCAGATTTTAAACCGGGCACCTCAAGAAATACAAAATTTTCCGTCACTTTATTTACTACACCTGTAATAATTTTTCCTTCTTCAAGGTTTGCTGTTTTTGTAAATTGTGAATTTAATAGTTGTTCAAATTCTTTTGAGGCGGGGTTTGAGAGATCTTTATAAATTTCCATTAAGCTTTTAGTTTCCTATCCATAATTTGTTTAATTTTTGAAAAGCATGATCTTTTAGTTAAATTTGTTGTATTAATCAAGATAGAATCACGAGTTTTCATAAGTGGTAAAATGTTTCTATTATAATCACTTTTATAGGGTTTTTTGATGCTTTTAAGACTTCATTGGAAGATAAACTCAAAAAGATGCATTATCTATTTCTTTAATTATTTTTAAAAAGGTTGGAAAAGATGTATTTATAGAGTCTTTGTCATAAACCCTCCATTGACCCCCCGAAGTTAAAGCGGCGATGACGCTCATCATAAATACTCTATGGTCTTTTAAATAATTCTTAATCGTTATGGGTGTTTTAATTTCTAAATCTGGTTGGCCATATATTTTAATTGAATCTTTAGTTAATATAGTTTTTACACCCATCATGTTCAAAATTTTAGATCCCCATTTTAATCTTGGACTTTCTTTTTGATTAAGTTCAGCCAAATCTTTAAAATAAGAAACTCCTTTTGCTCTTGCTGCAACTAAAAAAATAATCAAGAATTCATCTATTGCACTACTGTTTAACTCTGGTGGACAATTTATACTTTTAAGGTTGTTTGAGCTTCTTATTAAAATATCAGAAATTTTTTCACCCTTATAAATTCTTTGATTCTTAAAAAAAATTTTTGCACCCATTTTTTTTAAGATCTTTACAACCCCTATTCTTGATGGATTAATATTAACATTTTTAATTAATAATTTTGAATTATTAGCTAAAGTTGTTAGCACCATGAAGAAAGCGCTAGAACTTATATCTCCAGGAATTTGATAGTTAAAAGCTTTGATTGCTTTTGGTTTTTTGATATCTATGAAATCATATTTCTCAGTTTTTTTAATTTTTATTGGTACTTTTAAATACTTAAAAAGTAACTCAGAATGATTCCTAGATTTTTTTGCCTTTATAGTTGTTGTTCCTAATGCGTTAAGAGCCGCAAGCATGATTGAGCTTTTGCATTGTGCAGATCCTTTTTTTTCTAAATAGTTTATGCCCTTTATATTTTCTGATCCTATAATAGACAAAGGTAATTTATTCTTGGTTCTATAATAAAACCTAGCTCCAAATTCTTTCAAAGGCACTGTTATTCTTGAGAAGTCTCTTTTAGATAAACTTTTATCACCAATTAATTTTATCTTCTGAGGTGATTTAATTAACAAACCTAGTATCAATCTTCCTAGAGTTCCAGAGTTTCTAGCATTTAATATTAAATTTTTTTTATATTTGAAACCATTAATTCCATTTCCAAAAACTTCACACTTATTATTAGTTGTTTTAACTTTTATTCCTAGTTTTCTGACAGCATCTATTGCAGCGAGCACATCTTCTGACATTAACAAATTGTATGCTGTAGATTTTCCAATTGCTTGAGATGCCAGAAGGACCCATCTAATACTTAAACTTTTATCTCCACTAACTTTAACTCTCTTATTAAAAGGTTTAATTTTTTTATTTATCTTTATGATGTTGATCATATGCTAGGTTAACCAAGTTTAAAAGATTCACCAAAATAAGCTGATTTTGCCTCTGCGTTATTTATAAGCTCTGAGGGAGTGCCTGATGCAACAATTTTACAGTCTGAAAGAACAATTGCCAAATCAACACAAGTCAATAAATCTCGAGCTTGGTGATCGCAAAGAATTATTGACATATTGTTTTCACTCTGCAAATTAACAATAATTTTTTGCAACATCTTGATAGTCATGACATCTAGCGCCGCAAATGGTTCATCAAGAAGAAGAATTTTAGGATTACTTAAAAGAGCCATTGCAATGACTAATTTTTTTCTCTGACCACCTGATAGATAGCTTGCCTTGACATCCACTACCGAATCTAATTCAAACTTTTTAATTGCAGAGTTAATTTTTTCATTTCTAATTTTTTCATCATTTATTAGGATTTCACCTACACTTTTTAAATTTTCCATAAGAGTTAAGTCATGAAAGTAACCTGAATTTTGTGGAACATATCCTAATTTAAATTTTTTAGTTCTTAAGTAAATTGGATAATTATTAACGACCTCAGAATCAATAAACAGAGATCCATTGTCTGGTTTTATAAGTCCGGTAATTAGATTGAATATAGTTGATTTACCAACTCCATTTGGTCCAAGCAATCCAAGAACCTGACCTCTATTAAGGTTAAAACTTACTCTATCTAAAATTTTTCTATTACCAAAAGACAAAGATATTTTATCCAGCTTCATTATAGGTTTTTCAGATTTAAAAGATTTTATTCTAAATTTTTTAATTAAAGCCATTAATTCATACCAATTATTTTAACTTTTTTTGAACCATCATTCATAAAAATCTTTGAATTTTTTGTAATGAGATCAATCTCAATTTTATCTGCATACATTTTAGTGTTAAAATTTTTATAAATTACATTATTTGTGATAGTTACCAAATTATCTTGAAATACTAAATCTAAATTATCAGAAGTAATGTTATGTTCTTTATTAGTCATCAATACATTTCCAATAAATTCAGTATTAAAATTACCACTATTATAGAGTGCCGTGTCAGAGGATATTTTTATAGAATTAGAATTTTTTAAATTTATTACTGCTAATACGTTATTCATTAAAATTAATTCTGGATTCTCATCATTTAACACTCCTTTTTCAGATGTAATTATATACTCTGATCCATTCTGTTCTTTTGCAACATATTTAAGATCTAATATTATATTTGCACTATCCATCGTTGAATTAGAATTTAAGATA
>Ga0307986_10001840_pt1 | contig 15349 bp, 19 predicted proteins | sample EllFjometageno82_FD_203170 | JGI IMG/M metagenome (GOLD analysis project Ga0307986, IMG submission 203170) | Marine microbial communities from Ellis Fjord, Antarctic Ocean - #82 | ecosystem: Environmental > Aquatic > Marine > Unclassified | place: Southern Ocean | collected 2014-10-09
GCTGTCACCATGATACCTATGCCAGACCAAGAGTCTAATTCTGTTCTAGAGGTTATTCAAGCGGGCTTTACCCTTAATGGTCGCTTAGTACGTCCAGCGATGGTGATTGTGGTTCAATAGTTTCCCTCTCCTCAGAATATTTCTCCAGTTTTTTGATATACTTTAAAAGCCACCTGACCTAAAAGTTAAATATGACTTTCAGGTAACTTTACGTATATAAATTTATTTATATTGTTTTATTTGCAACTTCATCATTAAATTATGCCATGCCGCCATTAACACCAATAACTTGGCCAGAAATATAGCTAGCAGAATTGCTTGCTAAAAATGACACTAAAGCAGCTACTTCATCTGGACGGCCCTCTCTTCCAACAGGCACCACTCTTTTTATATGATCCTTATCAAATACATCTTGCGTCATATTTCCTCTGATTATTCCAGGGGCTACTGCATTAACTGTAATTCCTCTTGATGACATTTCTATTGCTAACGATTTAGTGGCTCCAATTATTCCAGCCTTTGTTGCTGAATAGTTGACCTGACCTCGATTACCCATAACACCAGCAACTGAAGATAAATTGATAACTCTTCCCCACCGAGTACCCATCATCGGAAGCATAAGTTTCTGTGTAACATTAAAAAAACCATTTAAGTTTACATTCATCACTTTTTGCCATTGCTCTTGACCCATGCCTGCAAATATACCGTCATCATGAATGCCTGCATTATTGACTAAAATTTGAATAGCTCCTTGGGCAAGAATTTCATCTAATGCTTTATGGGTAGATTCTATATTAGTAATATCAAAACAAACCGATGAGGCCTTTCCACCATTTTTCACTATAGCCTGAACTACTTTATCAGCTTTCGCCTTATTTGTATTACTGTGTACTAAAACTTCAATATTATTTTTTGACAAATCAATACATATAGCTTCACCTAAATCTCCACTACCACCTGTAACTAAAGCTCTTTTCATTGTCATATTCTCAATCCTTTTTTAAAACTAATCGTTAAAAATAGCAACTACCGTCGCTCGTCCAGATATTAAATTATTACTCTCAGATGTGATTAAAAATTCATAAATCATATTTCCTTGAGACGCAAATTTTCTTGTAGCTTTAATCATTAATGGTGAAGTAATGTTATTAACCTCTAGATTCTCAAAAAAATTTACATCCTTCAAAGCTGCCAAATATCCTTTCTGCATTTTTTCTCCTGACTTCTCTGCAATAAGAGCACCATGAATTGCCATAGCCTGAGCACCGTATTCTATCAAGGCAGATACAGGCAAAATTCCACTGCTAAGTAAAGGATTATCATGATTTAGATGGGTTTGTGTCGTACACATGATCGATTCATCATCCCACCTTTCAACAGAGTCTATTAGACACATCTTTCCAGAGTGTGGAATCAATTCACAAAGCTCCGCATTGTTAAACATAATTAACCTTGACTAGTATTTGATTTTGGTTTAAATAAGGAAGAGTAATTCTAGTATCCACCCTTCTAACAAGCGCTTCAATTAAAGGCAGCCCTAGTCCGATTGGATTGCCTACTCTAACAGCTTCAAGAGAATTGTTAAAGCATTGAGTGACATTTACCTTTTCACTTTCAACCGAAATATCAATACTACCTATTGTATTAGATTGCTTAGTTGTGCTCAATAATAAAGCGATTCCGATAGGATAGTCAAAGTGACGAAAATCATCCAAATCCTCAGGTGTAACATTATCATAAGCAACCAATAGAACATCATTATCCTCAATCAACACTTGAGTGACTGCTTCAATCAATCCTGCGGAGAATGTATTATCTCCTGCAGATAAACTAATTGATGGTGTCTTCATATCGGCTGCAATCGAAAAATATCCTGCAGGGGCGTTGTGTACAGAATTATGAAATAAAGTTGGCGATACCATTTTCTCTTCAGTTGCCAGGGCTTTACATATTTTATCGGTAATATCTAAGTCCCCCTCTGATGAGGCGAAGACTACTGAAATATTAGGACCATATTCTATTGATTCAATAACTTTTAATGCAAGTCTAATAACTGTTGTAGTTCTACGAGCTTCATTAGCTGGCAATGCAGAAGGTATCATTCTAGATAGCTCTATTGGTGACCAGTCTGCATCTCCATTCAAGACTCTTTGCGACTCATTGGGCTCTTCCATCCCTGGTGCAACTACAGAAACGCCATTGACGTAAACCTTTCTATTTAACATGAGAATATCAGGCTGCAATTACTGCCACCAAATCCAAATGAGTTGGACATAACATGGTTTAATGTTTTTTTCATGCTTTTAGTTACAACCTGGATGGGGAGTTGATCATCAATATTTTTTAAATTTACGTTGGCAGGAATAATAGAATTTTCTAAAGCTAATGTGCAGATAATTGCTTCGTTAATACCGGCTGCGCCCAAAGTATGCCCCGTCATGCCTTTAGTTGAACTGCATATAATTTCAGAACCAAATACTGAGTACAATCCTCTGGATTCAGAATAATCATTTGATGGAGTTGCTGTCCCATGTAAATTAACATAGTCTATATCTGAAGCATGAATACCTGCAGCAGATAACGCGCACTCCATAGCCATCTTTCCTCCAGCACCCTCAGGATGTGGTGAAGAAATATGGTAAGCATCACTGCTTTCCCCATAGCCAGTTAAGTGAACACCGATCTTATCACTAGATTTTTCTAGCAACATGAAGCCTGCAGCCTCCCCTATATTAATACCTTTTCTTTCCTTATCCCAAGGTTGGCAAATATCTTCAGATATTAATTGCAATGAATTAAACCCATACAATGTAGTCAAGCACAAACTATCAACGCCTCCAACAATTGCGGCATCACAAAAGCCTGCCTCTATAGATCTATAAGCTGAAGCAAAAACTTTTGCGCTTGATGAACAGGCAGTTGAAATAACCATACTTACACCAGTCAACCCCAAAGATCGACAAACATATCTTTGAACAGAGCCGGTGTTATCAGTGCAAAGCATGTTCATATCAGATAACTTTCCTGTCCTTTTATCTCTATCAATATAAGCATTTTCAGTTTCTGCAATACCAGATGTGCTAGTGCCAAGAAACATACCTATTCGACTTTTTCCATATTTCACAATTGCCTCATCAACTTCTTCACGAAAGTTGTCAGTATCTAATGCTAGCTTGGCTAGTTTGTTATTTCTACAATCAAACCTAGTTAGCTTGTCTTCTAGATCGACATTTTCAACCTCATCCACCAAACCTAGAAAAGTACTGAAGTTCATTCCAGGATATTTAGAATTACGTAAACCACTATGACTATTGGTCATTGCATCTATCGTATGTGCCTTACCAACACCAAGTGCATTAACTAAAGTGCTAGCTGAAATCTTAAGGGGGTTTATTGTTTTTCTCATGCTTTACGTATACTGGTTAAAGTGGGGGTGCTAATAAATCTAGCAATAATAAAACAACTGAAAACTCCAATAACAACAATTTGCCCAATTGAGCTCAATATACTCACACTTGAGAAGGCCAAAATAGAAAATGTAATTATAGTTGTCATTGCGCTAATAGTAATAGCATGCGCGCCATTAGAAGGCTCTCCTCTATTTTTCTTCTCATGATTAAAGAATAAGCTGTAATCGAAGCCTAGGCCCACAACTAAAAGTAATGATAGTAAATGGAAAATATTTATACTATTACCTAATAAAACTTGAAAGCTTAAACTAATTAACACTCCTGAAAATACTGGAATAACAATCCAAATTCGACTTCTATTTTTATAAGAAAATCCAAGGATTGCAATAAAAAGTAGTAGTAACATAATTAACAATCTGACCCAAGTTTCCTGCAAATAATTATTCATAATATTACTTGCTTCTGCACTAATAGAATAGTAGGAATCTCTTAATACACTTGAATTATCAACCTGCTTATTAAATATGTCGATATCTTTAATATTCACCACTCTTATTAAAGAATACCAAGTATCGTTTTGAAGGAATAATAGTGACTGAAGCTTCTCTTTCATAATAGACATTTTAAAATCTTGGTAGCCTAGTAAGGACATTGTTTTACTAGATTCAACATCATTGATGAATGCATCAAATGCATTTTTCTTGAAAGGAAGATCCTCCATAGCTAGAAAGATATTATTTTGCAATTCTTGTTTGCTAGGCAATTCACTAAGTCGAGCTTTCTGAACCTCTTTGCTAGGAAATAATGTACTCACACTAACAGAGCTTGCAATAACATTTCTCTCAATAAGACTCTTTAATTCTTGCTGTATCTCCTGGGTTTTTATTAGGGTCGCATCCAGGTCTTTATCTGAAGTTAAAAAGATATGATCAACCTCCCCTACACCCAGTTCTTGACGCAAATCTGCATCAATTTTCTTTGATTCTGTTGAGGCAGGGTTGAGTTGTGAAATATTTGTATTAAATAGACTTTCTTGTTGTAGTAAAAAAGTTGCAGGCAATAAAATAACCAGAAAACTAATTAGTACTTTGGGCTTTAGCGACAATAACCTCCCAGTCGATATATTTCTTTTATTGATTTTTTGACCCTGCATCCATCCAGGAATAAAGTAAATACTAATAAGAAGTGCTGATAATAATCCAACGATAGCAAAAACAGCGAGCTGTGTGAAGCCGTCAAAACCTGTACCCATTAAAGAGGCGTAAGCAAATACAGAAGTTAAAGCGCCAATTTTAAGAGGGGTTAATATTTTTTTAACGGCTTCTGTTGCCGTAACAGTAGCTGATGTATTGCTAAATACATGCAATGGGTAATCTAAACATACACCTAGAGCGGTAATTCCAAATGCCAACACAATGCCATGTATTTGACTAAAAATTATTTGCGTCAATAGCATTGCAATTAAGATGGATGCTGACAAGGTTGTTGTTGCCAACAGTAGAGAATAAAGCGACCTATAGATAAATACAAATACAAAAAACATCACCATAGCCAAAACAGCGCTTACATATTGAATAGTGTTTTTAATATTTACACGCGTTTCAACAGCTATAACACTAGGACCAGATAGCAATAACTTTGCGTCACCTGGATTGCTCGCAATAAAAACCTCTTTAATGGTCGTTATAGCTAGATCTTTTTGTGCAATATCGGATTCTTTTTGGATTTTTACCATTAATAACGATTTATCGCCAACAAACCAAACGCCTTTTACTTCTTTTGCAGTTGTTTTTGCTTGATTTGAAGATAGATAATTTAGAAAAACTCTTTGAGGATCAGTTAATAAATAATTAATAAATTCTCTGGGCGCATTGGCCGTAAAAGTAGTTAAGAATTGCTCAAAACTATCGTGTAAATTTTCAACATCAAAATTACCATCGTGCAATAAATATCGATACTTAAATAAAACATCACTCTCAAACCCAGCATGCTCTGTTGAATTGACAACAGAATCAAACATATTAGTCTTTTTTTCCAGAGTTAGCTTCAACTCCTTACTCAATCGAGATAAGTTTTCATCGTCAGACTCTGAAATTTGTACAAGGATAAGATTTGCAAAAGATCCTTTTTGAGACTGATCAATCAGTATTTTTACATTCTTATCTTGAACATTGCTCGGCATGAACTGTTCAATACTAGAGATAATCAGTAAATTACTATTTAAATACCAAGCAGAAGTCACAATAACTATAAAAAATAAAATATTTTTATATATCAATTTCATTTTTTATAACTTACTAAATGTTGTTGTAATACTATTTCCATTGGTTTTTATTAGCGTAATAACGCCTATATTTCCAAAATTACCTGTGATTAAAATACTCGAAACTTCGAGTAATACTTTTTCATCAACTGGTATTAAATCAATTGCCCAATTGTTGTTTTTATTAGAATAATTAATAGAATAATTCTCAGAAATTTTATCCTTTTCTCCTAACAAAATCCATCTTATAGCATTAATACTACTTGCAAGAACAGGATAACTAGTCAACGATACACTACTTACACCTTCACTATTTAACAGAGAAAGTGTGTTGTTCACTATATGCATTTCAGACTTCTTTGGAGTAATAATATATTTACTCATTGCTCCACTACTACCAAATGACACACTTCCAGTCAATTCAATTTCTTTAGTAAAAAGAGTTTCACCATGAATTTCGACGAATTTTAATGATTTAGTTGGATTCTTAGCAATCATATCAAAAATATCATCAATACCAGGGCTCGAATAAGAAGAGCTAGAAAGCATCATCACTAGAAAAAATATAAGACTAGACCAGCCCATTATTCATCACCCCAATAATCATAAAAATTAAACCAATTAAAAGGGTGTTTTTTAATCATATCTTGAATATGTGACATGTAGAGCTGTGCATCCGTTTTAATATCATCTTCTCTGCTAGATCTATCCCCTTTAAAGTCACTCCTTAACTCCTTAAAATGGATTTCATACTTGTTGCCGCCTATATATATTCCAAAAAAAACAATCACAGGTTTTTTTAAGATATGTGCAAGTGAAAATGGAAGTTTTGATATATCTATATCACTCCCTAATAAGGAGCATTTAATTAGCTTTTGATTATTGACTTTTCTATCTGCCAATATAGCAACAAATTTAGAGTCATCCAAACTCTCTTTTATATTTAACAAAACGTTATCACTATTTGCATCAATAATGGCATCGAACATAATAGGATTGAGATTGTATAGAATATCAGTAATCATCGAATTATGGGACACATCCATCATTATCTTTGCTTGGCCATATTTTGGAGTTAAATACTGCAAAATATCAAAACCGCCAACATGAGACCCGAGCAGAATAAAGCCTGAATCATTTTTAACCAACTCTGAAACAAGGCCTTCATTAAAAATTTTTATATCAAACTGGCTTGTTCTACCAGTAATAAAGTAAACCCTATCCAAAATAACGGCAGAAAAATAATAGATATGCTTAAGAATTTGAATCGAATCATAGCCACCAGATGACTCCACCCTTCTCAAATAGTTTTTTGAAGCACGGCGAACCTGTGATGATGTAAGAAAAAAATACAAAGTAATCGGATATAGCCAAAGCCTAGCGAAACTACGAGAAATATTTATGGCAAGCCAGCAAATTAAACGTAAAGCAAAAGGGGTGCTTCTTTCCTTGTTTTCCTTCCAATTAGAAGTACTCATTTAATTTTAAAACGACCTAAAACTGAAACCTCTTCACCAGAAGTACACTCAAAAGAAATTAATTCAGTAGATATACTGCAAAAATTCACAGCGACTTTTTGTTTTGTTGCAATAGGCTTTAAAAATTTTACTGTGGACAGGGATATAACTTTTTTAGAGCTATCCAGCTTACAAAAAGCTTCAATCACATTTTCAATAATTACCGCTCCTGGGACAATAGGATTGCCAGGGAAATGTCCGGGAATAGATGGATGGGTGCTATCTATAATAAAATCAAATGAAGTCATAAGGATTTAAGTTAAAAAATTATAAGTGATGCAATTTGAGGCATAACTTTAATGAATTATATGCATATTACTTTGTCTCTTGTTAGGAGTTGCTATAAAAATAAAGCATCTAGAAAAAACTCACTAACTAAAATTTTGGTACTTCCCATTGTAAAGGTTGATCGCCTACCCCATATTCCCTTTACACTTGTAATTTGAAAACTATCCCTAACAACATTGGGAGTGTTAAACAGCACCTCCCCAAGAGGCTTTGTACCAATGTTTAATATTTTTTTTGTATCTTCTGTCACAGGTATAACTGATCTAGCATAAATAACCGCAGAATTGTTACCCAATAACTCAACCTCTCTTTCAATGCATGCTCCACTATAATTTAGAATTTTGCTCTCACTAAGGCGTGGGATAATTTTCTTTTGTGATACCACATTAACTGAAAATAACTCAAATTTACACTTTAACTTTTTTGTTAATGATTGTTCATCATATAACCATATTTTTACAGAATCTGGAATATTTTGGCTTTGATCTTGACCAGACCAGTCTAGTTGCTGGGCGTTAACCATTATGAATCATCTTAACCAAATCATTCAATGGAAGCTTCCCTAACTTGTTGTAAGGAAGGTGATCAACAACCTTAATCGGTCTCGGTAAAAATACAGGATCTATTCTTTGAGCTAGCAATTGCATTATCTGCTCTTTACTTAAAACTGAAGATACAACTAGTACAGCTAATCGAACACGACTGTTCGTAGCCTCCTTGGGTATAAAAAAAATACCGTCATCAATGCCATCGATTTCCATAAGCTTAAATGTCAAACCCGACAAAGATTCCCTTTTCCCTCCAATTTTGACTAGATCCCCACCCCTTCCAAGTAAATAGAAAAAATTACTATCAATAATTTCAATTTGATCAGAAATTTCAATTAGTTCATCATAGCCAACAGCCCTTAATAAAATGGAGTTTCCTGAAAATTTAATACTATAGTCTTTCAATAATTCCCATTCATTATGCTGACTTGTTTGTCTTGTTGCAATAGCACCAGACTCACTGCACCCGTATATTTCAAATATATTCGCACCCAATACATTCTCTACATTATTGGCAATATCCCTGGATAACGGAGATGTTGCAGAGACTACAGAATCAATATTATTCCAGCCCTTGGCTAAGCCGATACAAGCCTTTAAGTGCAATGGGGTTGTAATAATGATTTTTGACTCTGGCATTTCAGACGCTGCTTTTTGAATATCTAAAGGATAAAATGGACAGCCGTCATGAACCATCACCCCTAAAGTTAAAGGATAAATAATAGACGTCTCGAAACCAAACATATGTTGCGGAGGGACTGTAGCAATAATGCATTTACCTGACACCCCTTCTGGCCAAAGTCTGTTTCCAACTCTTATTGAGCTTTCATTCAGTTGCCCCCATGTCTTCGGGTTCTTTTTCGCCTTTCCAGTAGTTCCAGAAGTGAATAAAATTGAGACAATTTGTTGAGCGTCTATATCAAAGTTTTTGACTAAAGCCTTATTGCCATTTTTACAATCTGTATATAGATCAATAATATCTTCATCATTGATTAGGTGACTATCTGGGTATGATTTTGAAAGTCTGTCTATTTCCCTTGGCAATTTAGAGTTGGGAAGTAAGCTAATTTTTCCAAGACTCACACAAGCGGCAAAAATTACCAAAAAATGATATCTATTTTCACAAAGGTTGATGGTGTATTTCTTTGATGATAGATAGTCTCTTGTTAAGTCAACATGAAGTAAAAATTCATCTTTAAAAACTCTACGGCCACGATAAACAGCAACAGCACCCGTATCTAAATCATTAAATAATTTGAATATCTTCTTCATAAATTATTATCTCAATCTGCAGTGAGAAAGTCGTACTATGAAAGTTTTAAAACTAATCTTATCATGTTTAAATCTTGTATTTCTGTATAGAAATTCACTAATCATAATTAGCGCAATAAGAACGTAATTTCCTGTATTTGAAACCCAAGACCAGGTTTCAACAGAAAACCATATAGAGACAACAATGTTTTGAACAAGCATGTATAAAAACCCAAGCAACCAAACTATCGTAACACTTCTTGTATATTTTTTCTTATCAGGGTCAAGTGGCCTTTCATCAACACAGGCTGCAAATTGAGTAATAATAGGGGTGTTTCCAAATACAAGAGATTTGAAAAAAACAAAAATTAGAGTTGATAGGATTAGCACAGGGACTAGCTGAATTATCACGTACCCTTTACCAAGAATAGTCATCAGAAATACTGTATCTATAACCACAACTACTAGAAACCCTTTGATAATCCATGATTTAAACTTTGAAGAATAAATAAGGAGCAACATTAATGCTGTCAAATAAACGATGGGCAGAAGTATTTCAGATATTTGAATCCCTATGTGAGCAATAATTGGATATAAGGCAACCCATATAGCAAACTTAGCCATCTAAGGTGCCAGATTAAGCTTTATTCTGCTTAACGTGCTTAGCTAATGATCGAATAGAGGAGAAAATTTCCTTGTTATTTGGATCATCTGATTTTAATTGAAAGCCGTATCGACCTGATAACGCCATGGACAACTCAAGAGAGTCAATTGAGTCCAGGCCTAGGCCATCATAAAATAGTGGTTCATCAAAATCAATGTCAGATGGATTAACATCTTCAAGATTTAATGTTTCAACTATCAATTCAGAAATTTCATCTTCAATACTTTTTTCAACTGACATGCTAACCCTCTATTAATTATAAAAACAAACTATCCGTATATTGTTCAATTGGCTCTGGCAACAGATCCTGAGGATGGTCGCCTCCAAATGTTGCCCATCCACTTCTACCCTTAACAATTGTAGAGCTTAACCTTTCTCCAGTTTTAACCTTGAATACTGCTATTTTTACTGAAACCTTATCTGGAATCATTGACCACTCTGTAGCCCTATCTTCCCATTCTAATATGGTTGGAAAAACTAGGTATTCATACTTATTATCTTTTGCATAAGACATTACATCTTTAAATGGCTGATATCTAAATGCAGACTCTACAACGCCGTTATATTTTGAAAAAGCCATGGTTATTATTCTAGAAACATTTCTACCAGAGCCTCCATAATTAATATGTCCGTACATTCCATCTTCAGGCACTGAGACATAAACCCTTTCAACCCGCTCCATATTTCCAGAACTTTTTTTAGTACTGATGAATTGCTTACTATCTGACATACAGCCCGATAAAAAAAATACAGTAAATATTGTTAGTATAAATTTCATATAAAACCTTTTTTAATTATAATAAATTTTATTTGTTTACTGTAGATATCCTATCAAGGATTCTATTATTATTTGTCAAAATTGCCCAGTACTTCCCTGCTAAGTAGAAGTTAATATAAAAAGCTTCAATAATAATTTTTCCCATATTGGAAAATGTGTACTTAAAACTAGCTTCTGCAGAACAGCTCAAAGCATTTATCTTAAAACCTTTTGCCATCATTATACTGCGTGCCATATGATAGCGGTTTGTTACCAGTAAGACCTCTTGACTTTTATTATCAAACAAACCGTAAAAATTCTTTAAATTTTCTAGTGTATGACTAGAATCTTTTTCCAAAAAAATCCTTTCATTATCAATGCCAAGACTCAAAAGAGCTATTTTCCCAGCATCTGATTCAGCCATATTGGCAGCACCGGTCACACCCCCTAAAATATAGACTTTTCTATCTGGATCATCTCTCAGAACTTGTGCAGAACGATTCAGGCGATCCATGTATTCCTCGTCTGGTAGATTATTTTGTAGTTTTTTTCCTAATACTATTAGTATATTAGCCTGATTGCTAGTTAGGCACTCTTCATTTTTTGCAATAGAAAACACATACACAAATGAAGCCACCAGACTGAGCCCGGCCGTTAGAAAAATTACAGCTACCGATAAAAATAAAGCCGTATATCTGTCATAATCACTCTTCATTTCACTTAAAAATATTCAATACCATAGGTTTAATAACAGCTCTATAAAGCCCTTGAGGGTACATCCCCCTAGAAATTAAAGACCTTCCTACCATTAGAGTAATGAGAGTTATATCTCTCACCCCCTGAAAGTGACTAGGCCTAGCGTCATCTCTATAAATTGCTGGAATAGTAACTGCATGACTATAAATATCAACCTTTGCAGCCTTAATAATGACTTCACTTTCAAAGACAAAACTACTATTTTTTGAAGTTGAAATTTTTAAATTATCAAAAAGATTTACCGGATAAAGTCTGAATCCTGATTGGCTATCAGAAATAGGATATCCAGATGCCCATGCAATCCAAAAGTTAGCAATTTTATTTGCGTAATATCTTTTTGCTGGTATTGATTCTTTGTCTGCTAAACGAGCGCCGATAATAATATGATTTTTATACGTCACTCTATCATTGATTAAAAGATTTATATCTTCTGGAGCATGCTGAGCATCGCCATCCAGTGTAATAATAAAGTCATTTTTATTTTTTAAGGCAAACTGAAAGCCATCCCACAGACTAGCCGCCTTACCTTGATTCGTCTTATGCTTGATTATATCAATAGGTAAATTTACTAATTCAGCAATGGTTCCATCACTAGAGCCATCATCAACTACGATCACCTTTTTACATTGCTTAAGAGTCCTTTCAACAATATCACGAATAGTTTTTTCTTCGTTGTAAGCTGGAATAACAACAGTAAAATTTTCTTGATTCATTAAATGAGTAATAATTAGTAAAGGTAGTATATTATAATCCGTATTGAAATACTTTTTTAAACTACATGAGGAATAAAAAGATGAAATTTAATTTACTCGGAAAAATATCAGTTATTGCAGTATCTTTGGCGCTACTAGTCGGTTGCGGAACGGCGCCAGTTAGAGATGTTGACTCAGCCATGATTTCTGGTGAGAACACCATTACTAATGTTGAAAAAGCAATTAGTAGAGCTGGTGCAGGTCTTGGGTGGTCAATGACTAAAAAGTCTGATGGGCATATTTTAGGAAAACTAGCTTTAAGAAAACATCTTGCAGTTATTGACATTACATATAGCAAAAGCAGCTACTCAATTAAGTATGTGGACAGTACAAACCTAAAATATTCAGGTGGTTTAATCCATACTAACTACAATGGTTGGATTGAAAATCTAGAAAAGGCGATCAATATTCAATTAAGCATTCTATAAAAAGCTTAATTAAGTTAGATACAGTATAGCCCGCTGAGCATCTTCGAATGTTCAGCGGGTTTTTTATACATGCCATGTTGGAGTAATTCTTGAAATCAATAAAACACCCATTTACACAAGCCAATAAAACTGCTCAAGAATCAATTTATGATGCTCAAAAAATAGCGTTCTCGCCTATGACTTTCCAAGCTGTTAGAATTGCCTGGAAAAGAGGGCTACTAAAGAAGCTAGACAAAAGTAAAATGGGTTTAACACCAGAAGAGCTCTCAGAATCTGTAAAAATGAGCTTATACGGAGTCAGGGTTCTTCTAGAGTCATGTTTAAGCGTTAATGTTGTTTCATTACAAAATGAAAAATACTACATAACCAAAACAGGTAAAGTTTTTTTATATAGTGAAATGACTCAAATTAATATGAATTATAACCATGATGTAAATTATCTTGGAATGTTCTATCTTGAAGAGAGTATCGATAATGCGAAACCTGAGGGATTAAAAAAAGTATTTGGTGATTATGACACCATCTATCCCGCATTAACATCATTACCTGAACCAGCAAAGAGCAGCTGGTTCGCATTTGATCATTATTATTCGGATATTGCATTTCCTTCGATTCTGCCACATGTTTTTAAAAATAATCCAAAAAGAATCATGGATATAGGAGGAAACACTGGAAAATTTTCAATCATATCTGCAAATTATGATCCTAATGTCAAGGTAACAATTGTTGACATACCTGAGCAGCTAGCAGTAGCTAAAACTGAGATTTCAAAAGCTGGTTTTAATAATAGAATAGACGCAATTCATATTGATATGCTCAACCATTCACTTGCCCTACCAAAGGGGTATGATGTCATTTGGATGAGTCAATTTTTAGATTGTTTTGGTGATAATGACATTATTGAGATTTTAAAAAGAGCGGCAACAGCTATTTCTAAAAATGGAAAGATATTTATTTTAGAGACATATTGGGATAATCAAGAAATGGACAAGGCTGCATTTTGCATAGTCAACACATCTTTATACTTCACAGCACTGGCTAACGGAACAAGTAGAATGTATCGCTTATCGGACATGCTAAAATTTACCAACATAGCCAACCTAGAAGTAGTAAATACAATAGAAAATACCGGCATGGGGCACACACTTCTCGAACTTCAACTTAAAAACTAAAATTAAAATGAAAATGAAAAAAATCACTACACTTTTTGCACTAACAATATTATCTATGGGTTCTTATGCAGAGGAGCCTAATGAAAACTGGAAAGTATTAGTTGGATCAGGACAATCCCACGTAAATTGGGGCGGTACTAAGGAAACTGTAAAAACACACGACCTAATATTCCAACATGAAACAATTAAGGCTGATATAGAAAATAGTAAATACAAACAATCTTTTTTATTTGAAGTGCCTTTACATATTGTAAGAGCTCCATACAGTTCTTATATGACAGGTGTTAATGTATATCACAAGTGGCAACTTACAAGTAACGATAAAGTTCAGCCTTATGCTCTTGTTGGAGGTGGTGGACTCTACACTAATGCAAACATTCCGGGGACGAGCTCAAAAATTAGGGGAACGTACGGAGCTGGATTAGGGCTGCAGTTAAATATAAGAAAAGACTTTAAATATAGCATCGAAACAAGATTTCATCATGTTTCAAATGGAGGTATAAAGAGTCCTAACGACCCTCTAAACTCTCATAAAATATTAATTGGATTTGATTTTAAAATTTAGATACAACACTATCCATCAATTTTAATCTCTTGCTCCTTAGTCCACTCTTTGATTGATTTTGTTATCTGTGAAGTGGATACATCCTTTGTTGAAATAGGCTTACCAATAACAACGGTAATGGTTCCTGGTTTCTTGACAAATTGACCTTTAGACCAAAGCTTTCCAGCATTATGATAGACTGGAATAATGTCGCATTCTGATTTCTTAGCAACTGCAGCAGCGCCATTTTGATACTTGCCTAATTTTTTATAAGGCTTTCTTGTCCCTTCTGGAAAAATAACAACAAAAATACCATTCTTAATTCTATTTTTCCCCTGCTCTATTACTTTTTTTATTGACTTAATTTTTTCATTTCTATTTATTAAAATAGGATGTAAGGTTGCCATGCCCCATCCAAAGAAAGGAATTTTTAGCAGTTCACGTTTCAAGACCCATGTTTGATGAGGGAAAATTGTTTGAAGAAAAATTGTCTCAAATGTAGATTGGTGATTAGGAGCAATGACACATGGGGTGTTTGGAATATTCTCTAAACCAATTACCTTGGATTCGATATTGTTCGTGATTTTGAGCCACCAAATACTAAATACAGCCCACTTGGAAAGGATTCCATACCTTTGTCTAACATTTAAAAAAGGAGATAAAATCAAAGAAAATGAAACAATTGCAACCAGGGCAACGGTTCCACCGATAATAAATAACACAGATCTTATAAATAGCATTTCATCATTTTACACTTAAGGAAAATAGAGAGTTAAGAAGCATCGTAAAATTACTAATTTTTAAACTTTACGTTTTCTGAAGACTGATGAAAACTTAAGACTAGGAGCTTCCAGTTTATCTATTATAAAAATATCGAAATAGCCTATAAAATGCTTAAAAATCAAGTGTTTATAGGATAAAAACCCACTATTTAGGTCGTTTTTAGATAAAAAACAGGGTTTTATTAGCGCTTCAAGCAAAATTTTGGATTTTTTAATA
>Ga0307986_10001841_pt1 | contig 15347 bp, 18 predicted proteins | sample EllFjometageno82_FD_203170 | JGI IMG/M metagenome (GOLD analysis project Ga0307986, IMG submission 203170) | Marine microbial communities from Ellis Fjord, Antarctic Ocean - #82 | ecosystem: Environmental > Aquatic > Marine > Unclassified | place: Southern Ocean | collected 2014-10-09
GCTACTATCTGTGGACGTTTTTTCTCTTTTAAAAAAATTAGCTCTTCTTTTAAAACTTCAAGTCCGGCAGTTGTTATTGGTTCTTTTTCCATTTTAATTCCATTTTGCTATTGGTGGTAAAGACATCAAAATGCCTTCTACATTACCACCGGTTTGTAGTCCAAATTTTGTTCCTCTGTCATAGAGTAAATTGAATTCAGTATATCTACCCCTTTTAATATACTGTAATTCCTTTTCTTTTGTAGACCATTTTTTTTTATATTTTGTATGTATTATTGAATTAAATAACATTTGAAAAGTAACTCCTAAATCAGACACAAACTTGAAGTCTTTTTCCCAATCATCTTTTTTATAATCAAAAAAAATACCTCCTATGCCTCTTGTCTCATCTCTATGAGGAAGGTAAAAATATTCGTCACACCATTTTTTATATTTTCTATAGTATTTTTTATTATGGCGATCACACATCTTTTTTAACTCCTTATGAAGAAACGTTTTTTCCTTAGTATCCTTGATGCATGGTGTTACATCCATTCCACCACCAAACCATCCATGTGTTGTATAGATAAACCTTGTATTAAAATGAATTGCTGGAATATGAGGATTATTCATATGCATAACTACCGAAATTCCTGAAGCCCAAAAATTTGGATTTTTATTTGCTCCTGGAATTTTTTCCCTCATTTCATTAGGAAACTGCCCATGCACCTCAGAAAAATTTACACCCACTTTTTCAAAAACTTTACCATTCTTTAAAATTCTGAATTCACCACCACCTTCATCTTTAATTTTATTTCTTTTCCATATCTCTGATTTAAATTTTGTTCTATTTTTTTCTAATTTTTCAATATCATTACAAATAGTATTTTGTAATAATTTGAACCAATTACTTGCAAGTCTTTTTTTAATTTCTTTATTCATTATTTGTTAAATTCAGCTTGTCTTAAATTTTCTGAAAGAATTATAGCAACTGAAGAAGCTATATTTAAAGATCTTTTATTATTCATCATGGGTATCTTCAGTCTATTTTTAATTGAACTATGAACGTGTTCAGGTACACCGGCGCTTTCTCTACCAAATAACAATGTATCGTTATTTTCAAATTTAAAAGTTGTATATGATTCTGCTGATTTTGTAGTCAATAATACTACCCTTTGACCCTTTTTTGACTTAAAAAAATCTTCTGAGCTTTCATAAAATTTAATCATTCTTTCGTCCATATAATCCATAACTACTCTTTTAAACCTTTTATCACTGAATAAAAATCCACATGGCTCAATAATCTCTAAATCAGCTCCAAGACATGCGCAGGTTCTAATAATTGCAGCTGTGTTTTGTGGGATATCTGGTTCATACAAGGCTATTTTAGGTCTTAAATTCATGGTTTATGTGTCATTGTTTCTATAAAAAAAAATCTTTTTTCTGATATGAAATCATATAATAAATAATAATAAACAAAAAAATTAAAAGATGTCTGAAAAAAAACCTGAAAGAAGAGAATTTTTATATACAGTCTCATATGCAGTAGGAGCAGTTGGGGTAGGAGCAGTTGTTTGGCCTTTAGTAGATCAAATGAACCCAGATGCTTCAGTTAAAGCGCTAGCTAGTACGGAAGTTGATATCAGCTCAGTTCAACCAGGAAAGACAATCACTGTTCTTTGGAGAGGAAAACCAGTTTTTATTAAAAGAAGAACATCTGAAGAAATAACTGAAGCAAAAGCTGTCAAGATGGAAGATTTAAAAGACCCAGAGAAGGATGAAGATAGAGCAAAAAATCCTGAGTGGCTTGTGATGGTTGGTGTTTGTACACATTTAGGGTGCGTACCGCTGAATGATAAAGGTGACTACAATGGATGGTTTTGTCCGTGTCACGGTTCACACTACGATACATCTGGAAGAATTAGAAAAGGTCCTGCACCAACAAATATGGAAGTTCCAAAATATGAATTTGTTAATAGCAACACAATTAAAATCGGATAATAAATAATTATGAGTGATCACGAATATGTCCCTAAATCAAAATTTGGAAAATGGTTTAATGATAGACTTCCTCTTTTAACACTTGCTAGTCACTTAGCTGACTATCCAACACCCAAAAATCTAAATTATTGGTGGACATTTGGTGGGATTTTAACTTTTTGTTTAATTACACAAATCGTTACAGGTTTAACTTTAGCCATGCATTATATTGCTCATGCTGACTTAGCTTTTGAAAGTGTTGAGCACATCATGAGAGATGTAAACTATGGATGGCTTATAAGATATATACATTCAAATGGTGCATCAATGTTTTTTCTAGCAGTATATATCCATATATTTAGATCTTTATTTTATGGATCTTACAAATCACCAAGAGAAATAATTTGGATCATTGGAATAATAATTTATCTTTTAATGATGGCAGCTGCATTTATGGGTTATGTGCTTCCATGGGGACAGATGAGTTTTTGGGGCGCAACAGTTATTACAAATCTTTTTAGTGCAATACCTTTAGTTGGTGTTGGAATAGTTGAGTGGTTATGGGGAGGATATTCTGTAGACAATCCAACCTTAACAAGATTTTTTACACTTCATTATTTAATACCATTTTTAATTTTAGGTTTAGTGGTTCTGCATATTTGGGCATTACACATTCCTGGTAACAACAATCCAGTAGGGATTGATGTTAAAAAACCCTCTAAGGATACGGTACCATTTCATCCGTACATTGTTATTAAAGATGCATTTGCATTATTAATGTTTATGATTATTTTCGCATTTTTTGTATTTTATTCACCAAATATTTTAGGACATGCAGATAACTACATAGAAGCAAACCCAATGGTAACACCTGCTCATATTGTTCCAGAGTGGTATTTATTACCCTTTTATGCAATCTTAAGATCTGTGCCTGATAAATTAATGGGCGTAATAGCAATGCTATCAGCAATTTTAATTTTAGCAGCACTGCCGTGGTTAGATACTTCAAAAATTAGGTCAGCTGTATTTAGACCTCTTTACAAACAGTTTTATTGGATATTAGTAGTTGATGTGTTAATTCTTGGTTACGTAGGTGCAATGCCAGCCGAGGGGCTTTACCTATTAATTGCAAGAGTTGCTACAGCTTATTATTTTATACATTTTTTGATAATTTTACCGGTATTGGGATCTAAAGAAAAAACCATACCTTTGCCTTTAAGCATTACAGAGCCAGTACTTGGAGGTGCTCCAATGGCCTCAGCTGTTAAAAAAAAAGAGAGTTTAAATTAATTTAATGAAGAATATTTTTAAAATAACATATTTAATAATTTTCTTATTAGCTGGAATTTCTCAGATTAATGCAGAAGAAAAAGTTGATCTATTAAAAACAGATTGGAGCTTTAAAGGGTTATTTGGAAAATTTGATAGAGGATCTCTACAAAGAGGTTATCAGGTATATACAGAGGTTTGTGCTGGGTGTCATTCAATGAAATATGTAAGTTATAGAAACCTGTCTGAGCCTGGAGGTCCAGAGTTTAGCGAAGAGCAAGCAAAAGCTATTGCAGCAAATTTTGAGGTTACTGACGGTCCAAATAGTGATGGTGAAATGTTTATAAGACCAGCAAAATTATCTGATAAATTTGTTAAACCTTTTGAAAATGTAAAAGCAGCGCAAGCAGCAAATGGAGGAGCTTATCCACCAGATATGTCGGTACTAGCAAAAGCACGAAGTGGAGGTGTTGATTATATTTATTCATTACTTTTGGGTTATGAAGATGCACCAAGCGGGGTAACACTTGATGACGGGGTTTACTATAATAAATACATGTATGGTAACAAAATTAAAATGTCACAACCTTTAATGGATGATGCAGTAGAATATAGTGACGGTACAAAAGCTACAGAAGAACAAATGGCCAAAGATGTGACAACATTTTTAATGTGGGCTGCAGAACCGCATTTAGAGTCTAGACATAAAATGGGCTTCAAAGCTATTTTATATTTAATTCTTTTAACTATTTTGGTTTATTTCAGTATGAAGAAAATTTGGTCACGTATTGAATCTGAAGTTTAGTATATCGCCATCTTTTACAATATAATCTTTCCCCTCAAGTCTCATTTTCCCATTGGTTTTTGAATTTATCCAGCCATTATTAACAATGAAATCCTCATAAGCTATCGTCTCAGCTCTTATAAAGCCTTTCTCAAAATCAGTGTGGATTTCTCCAGCAGCTTTTGGAGCAGTACAGTTTTTTTGAATTGTCCATGCTCTAGTTTCCTCAGGTCCTGATGTAAAATAAGTATCTAGCGCTAAAATATTATAGCCTTTTTGGATTAGCATATTCAAACCAGTTCTTTTTAATCCAATCATCTCCATATAATTTTCTTTTTCTTCATTTTCTAACTGATTAATTTGATTTTCAATATCAGCTGAAACTATTAGGGTATTTTTCTCTCCAAATGTTGAGATGAAAGTCTTCGTATAGTGATTTCCATTTTGAACGCTTGCTTCATCAACGTTACAAACAAATATTTTAGGTTTTAAAGATAGTAAACCACTTTGATTTAGAAGTTTTTTTTCAAATTGATCATAAAGAATTTGGATATCTTTAGAATTATTTATGCAATCTGAAGCAACCTCCAATATTTTTAATTGCTCTTCATCTACATTTTTTTTATTATTTTTTTCTAATCTTTTTTGAATCGACTCAAGATCTGCTAACATCATTTCCGTTTCAATAATTTCTAAATCTCTTACTGGGTCTACAGTGGGGTTTACATTTTGAATATCATCAGAATCGAAACATCTTATCATGTGTATTACTGCATCAACTTCTCTAATATGAGACAGAAATTTATTCCCTAAACCTTCGCCTTTAGAGGCACCCTCTACAAGACCTGCAATGTCTACAAATTCAATTGTAGTATTTATCTTTTTTTTTGATTGGGATACTTCTGCTAGTTTATCCAACCTTTCATCTGGAACAGGAACAACACCCACATTTGGTTCAATTGTACAAAAGGGAAAGTTGGCAGCTTGTGCTTTGCTAGAGTTAGTAAGTGCATTGAATAATGTAGATTTGCCAACATTAGGTAGACCAACAATTCCACACTTAAAGCTCATCTATTTATTATTTACTGTACTTGAGAATAGGTCTAATTTTTTATCAATCAAAACAGATATTGCATTGATGATATTTTTTGTAATTTTTTCTATTTCTATAATTTCATCATCGTCAAAATCTTTTAAAACATGATCTGAGACATCAGCTTTTGTCTTAGGCTTTCCAATTCCTATTCTTACTCTAGAATATTCTTTCCCAATAAATTTATCAATAGATTCAATTCCATTGTGTCCCGCACTTGATCCAGCAAATTTTGTTTTTATCTTGCCAAATTCAATATCTAGATCATCATGAAATACAATTACATCTTCAGGATCTATCTTAAAATATTCAATTAATTCTCGTATACAAATTCCAGAATTATTCATAAAAGTTAGTGGTTTTATTGCATAGACTTTTTCTCCATTGATATTTCCTGTAGTCAATAATCCTTTAAATTTAGGTTTTTGTTTTGATAATCCAAAATTTTGATTGAGTGCATCAATCATTTTAAAGCCAATATTATGTCTATTGTTTTCGCTATCGGGAGTTGGATTTCCTAAACCTACAAATAGAAGCATAATTTTTTTGAATCGAAACTGGAAATTTTCACTATGATTTGATTATTTTTTTTCTGCAGGTGCTTTTTTTTCTTCGGCATCTTTTTTGTCACCTTCTTTTTTATCTCCATCAGCTACTGGTGCAGCATCTTTGCCCTCTGTAGCAGCATTTTCACCTTCAGCAGCCTCTGCTTCAGTTGGTTTTTCTGGCTCTTTCATAACTGTAGGTGCAGCCAATGTTGCAATTACAAAATCTCTTCCTAAAATTGTAGGTGAAACTCCCTCTTCTAATTTGACCGAAGATATTTTAAAACTTTCGCCAATATCCACTCCATCAAGGTCTATCACGATTGCTTTAGGGATTTTTTCACTAGGACATTTTAATTCTATTTTTCTTCTAACTATATTTAGCACACCACCTCTTTTTAGGCCTGGAGACTTTTCATGATTAATAAATTGTACTGGTATTTCTATTCTAATTTTAACACCAGGAATAATTCTCAAAAAATCAATATGAGTAGGCTCATCTGATAAAACATTATAATCTATTTCTCTTGGCAAAACATTTTGATTTTTACCATCAACTTTCAGTGTAATAATGCTTGATAAAAAACCTTCTTTATCCAATAAAGATCTAAGAATTTTTTTGGATACAGAAACTTTCTCATTTTTTCCACTACCACCATAAATTATTGCTGGAACATTACCCTTTAATCTAAGAGATCTAACATCTCCTTTTGATTTTGTGTTTCTAGTGTTTGCTTCAATTGAATTCATAAAAACAATTTTTTAGCCCATGTTAAGTAATAACTCAAGATAATTATTTAAATAGGTCGGATACTGACGTTGAATTGGAAATTCTTTTAATAGCCTCCCCCATGAGGCCTGAAATAGGTAAAACTTCTATATTTTTTGCTTTCTTAATTTTGTTATTGTTATCAATAGTGTCCGTGATTACTAAATTTTTGATAAGAGATTTTTTTATTTTATCTACTGCTTCTCCACTTAACACACCGTGTGTGATATAGACATAAACATCTTTTGCTCCTCTATCTTTTAGGGCTTTAGCAGCGTTTATTATTGTTCCACCAGAATCAATTATGTCATCCACTATAATGCAAGTTTTTCCCTTAACATCACCTATGACGTTCATTACTTTAGAGTGGCCTGGTTTAGGTCTTCTTTTGTCAACAATTGCGAGCTCAACATCTAAAATTTTTCCAAGAGCTCTAGCTCTTTCAGTGCCCCCAACATCCGGGGCAACACAAATAATATTTTTACTTTTAATATTTTTTTTAATATGTCTTGCAAAAATAGGAGTAGCAAATAAATTATCTACCGGAATATCAAAAAATCCTTGAATTTGACCGGCATGTAGGTCTACTGTAACAACCCTATCAGCACCAGCTTTAGTGATTAAATTGGAAACAAGTTTTGCAGATATGGAAGTTCTAGGTACAACTTTTCGATCCTGTCTAGCATATCCAAAATAAGGAATAACAGCTGTAATATTTTTTGCAGAAGATCTTTTTAAAGCATCAATACAAAGAAGTAATTCCATTAAGTTATCATTTGCAGGTGAGGAAATAGATTGAATAATAAAAATACTGTTACCACGGATATTTTCGTTAATCTCAATATAGATTTCTCCGTCTGAAAATTTTATTATACTAGAATTTATAAGCTTAGTTTTTAAAAACTTAGCAATATTTTTACTTAAAGGTTTGTTGCTATTTCCAGTTAATAATTTCATGTAATATTTTTTAATTAATCATAATTATTGAAATATTTCTACCATAATCATTCTCATTGCAACTAATAGATCTCCTTGCGCTAAAAAAATTGTTTTTTTTATCAAATGTATCTTTATTAATTATATCAATACTCTTTATATTCAGGCTTTTTAATTGTGAATAAATAAATTTACTTAAGTTAAAATAGTTTTTATTCTTAATTTTTTTAAAAAAAATTTTATTTTGTTTATCTTTTTTAAGAAACTTTTTTATAAAATCATTTTTTACTTCATAGTTTTTTACTGAAATACAAGGTCCAATAGCAGCAGTCATACTATCGGTGGAACAACCTTTTTTTAACATAAATTTTACAACTTTTTTTATAATGTCTTTATAGGCACCTTTCCAACCAGCATGGATTGCGGCGATTATTTTTTTATTTTGGTCGTATATCAATACCGGAGCGCAATCAGCAGTTAAAACAGCTATAGGAATATTTTTTTTATTAGTTATTAAAGCATCACCTTTAAATTTGGTATTTTTAAGCCTTAAATTTTTATCAATATAGCAAAATTTATCACTGTGGGTTTGATTTAATAAAATTATTTTTTTAGAATTAGTTTTAATTTTTTTAACAATAATTTTTAGATTATTGACAATATTTTTTTGTTTGTCAAAAGATCCTAAGCCACAATTTAAACTTTTATATATACCCTGTGATTTACCACCCATTCTATTAAAAAAAGCATGTTTCAAATCTATAAATTTTGACAATTTTTTTGATTTAACCAATTTAAAATCCTAGCTTGAATTTATTTTTTTTATTTGTGACAAACATTACTTTAAACAAATTTCCCATTTGTTTTTCATCAATTAATCTTTTTAATCTAAAGTGTACATCAACTTTTTTACTAAAGGGTATATTTTTTGTTAATATTTCAGCTCTTTGCAATATACCAAGATTGATTAAAAAATTTTTTTGATTTGTAACCAGGGTTTCAAAAGATCCAAATTTATTTATTATTTGATTAAATAAATTGAAGCTTATGTTATGTGTAATATCTGACTTACCAAAAAAACCTAAAACATTACTATATTTATGACTAGAAATTGCTTGAAGAGTATTTACCAACTCCTTATTGTTATATCCATAATCTATAATTAACATACCTCCATTATTAATTTTTATTTTATTTGTTATGATCTTTAAAAAATCAAAAGCAAGAGGAGAGTATTCTATAAATTTTTGATTATGTGAAATTTTAAATTTAATTTTTTTTTCTAGTTTTTTAATATCACATGGAATATCTAAGTATTCTGGTTTTTCCAAAGAAGTAAATTTTACATGTCTTTCGAACCATTTTTTATTTTTTTTTAAGAATTGCTTAATTGGCAAGGCATCAAAAAACTCATTTGCTATAAAGATATTGGGTAAAGTATTTAAATCATTTAAATTTTTTAACCATTTAACATTTTTATTATTAATATTTTTTTTTTGTATTCTTATTAGTAATTCACTTTTTTCTAAAATATTAAATTTGCAAGCATTGTTAAATTTAGGAAATCTATTAAAAACACCAATTAATATTTTCATCATCTCTCCGTCACCAGCTCCCAATTCAATTAAATTAAATTGTTTTGGACATTTTAATTTTTCCCAAAAAGAAATTATCCAAATTGCAATCATTTCAGAAAAAAGTATAGAAATATTAGGTGCTGTAATAAAGTCTCCTTTTTTTCCAAAAGGATTTTTTCTCATATAATAACCAAATTTTTTGTTATAAAGTGATTCATTAATAAACTCATCTAAACTAAATAGATTATTTTTTTTAATTTTCATTTTTTTTATAAAATAATAAAATTGTACCTAAGATTAAAAAAGGCACACTTATTATTTGACCAAATGTAAAGTCTAAAATTAAATAGCCTATTTGTGGATCTGGTGCTCTTAAAAATTCAGTTACAAATCTAAATAAAGAGTAAAAAATTAGAAATAAACCTGATATTTGACCTGGTTTTTTAAAGTATTTTTTTTTATAAAAATACCGAAGGATAATAAATAAAACTGCTCCTTCAAAAAAAGCTTCATATAGTTGAGATGGATGCCGATTAACATCGTCTATATTTATAAATTTTACCGACCAGGGCATGTCTGTAGGTCTTCCATATAGTTCAGAATTTATAAAGTTAGCGATACGCCCAAAAAAAATTCCTATAGGCGCAGCTAAAGCAACTAAATCTAAAAAAATAAATTGATTTATTTTATTTTTTTTTGAAAACAATATAGTTGCAACAACAACACCAATCAATCCTCCATGAAATGACATTCCGCCATTCCAAACCATGAGAATTTCGCTGGGATTACTTAAATAATATTTTAAATTATAAAATAGAACATAGCCAATTCGTCCACCGAATATAATACCCATGATTAAGTAAGTTATAAAATCATCAAATAAAATTGATAAATCTGGATCATTAATCAATTTTCTTTTGCAGTATAACCAGCCAAATAAAATTCCAAAAATATAAGCAAGCGAATACCACCTAATATCTAACAAAAAAATATGAAAAGCAACTGGGTCAAAATTATTAATAAACATTTTTAAAAATTAATCTATAAAGTATATTAATTTTATAAATGAATATATGACAAAATCAAAATTTGTAATTGATAAATTAGCAAGGTTATTTGAGCAGGGACTTATCTCCTATAAAGATTTAAGTTCTGAAATTTTTAATATTTTAAGATCTAAAAGAGATGAAATTGTATTTAAAATGAAACTAACCAGCAAAGAAGAGACTGACATATTAACTAAAAGAATTGAAAAACTTGAAAAGATAATTAAAAATTTTGAAAAGAAAAATATAAAAAATAAAACTATAAAGGTAAAAAAATCTTAACTCTTAGTCCACCTAAGGAAGATTTTTGCAAGACAATATTACCACCGTGTGATTTTATAATATCTGATGTAATTGATAATCCAAGACCAACACTTGATTTTGATTCATTTCTACTTTTATCTATTTTATAGAAAGGTTTAAAAACATTTTCATATTCATTCTCCGAAATGCCAGGACCATCATCGTCTATTATAACCAATATACTATTATTTTTTTTTGTTAATTGTAGGCTTACATTTTCACCATATTTTAGAGCATTATCAATTATATTATTTAGAGATCTTTGAATTAAATTTTTTCTACCATTCATATAGATTCTGGGAATTATTTTAATAGTGATATTCGCATTTTTGAATTTATGTACTATATTTTCTATTAATTCTGAAATATCAAAAGTTTCATTTTTTTCTCTATAAGTAGAGCTAGTAAATTGTAAATATTCATTAAGCATTTTTTCCATTTCATCTATATCTAAAGACAATTTTTGAGCTAACTGTTTATCTTTTATAAAAGCTAATTGAAGTTTCATTCTTGTTAAGGGTGTACGTAAGTCATGACTTATTCCGGATAACATTTCAGATCTTTGGGTTAAGTGTCTAACTATTCTTTTTCTCATTTTATCAAACTCAAACCCAGCTTGTCTTATCTCTAATGCACCAGATGGTCTGTATTCGTCAATATTTTCACCTCGACCAAATTTTTCTGCAGCTTTAGCCAGGTTAACAATGGGCCTAGTTTGATTTTTTAAAAATATCATTGCAATTGAGATTAGTAAAATTGCTGGAAAAGTTATCCATAGCGCAAAAAGTCTTGCTGAAGTGCTTGTTACCCTATCTTTAGGGATTAAAAATTCGAAGTAGCCATTATTATGTTTTATATTTATAATAATCAATTCTTTATAAACCGTTGCGTCAAACCAATAATTTTCTGGTCCAATATTGGCTTTTAACTCTCTTCTTAAACTTCTGTCAATTGGACTGTACCATCTTTCATTATTTTTTTTTTTAAGTAATTGGTCTTTTTTAAATTTTACATTTAAATCTAAATAAATAGTAAAAAGTTTTGAAAGTTCATTGTTATTATAAATACCGTAATCATAAGCTGCAATGAAAGTTTTAATTTCACCAATTAACGCACGTGTCATTCCTTTATTTGTTTTAATCCAAAGACTATCAAAAAATACAATCGAAATGACTAGTTGCAAAACTATAATTGGTGTCGCAACTATTAAAAGTGCTCTATAAAATAGCCTTCGAGGTAATAAATTTTTAATAAATTTATTCAATCCATAGAACATAGCCGACCCCCCTTAAGGTTTGCAAATATTTAGGATTTTTTGGATCAATTTCAATTTTTTTTCTTAATCTTGTTATTATAACGTCAATTGATCTTTCTTTATCTAAGTCTATTAATTTTCCTATATCTTCTCTGGAAAAATTTTTTCCAGGTTCATTAATCATTTTTTCTAAAATAATTTTTTCTGTATTATTTATTTTAAACTCAGTTTCATTTTTATAAATTAATAGTTTATTGAGATCAATTCTAATATTGTCAAATTTAATAATTCTTTTTTGATTATTTCTTTTTGTTTTATTTAAAATATTTTTTATTCTTAAAGTAAGTTCTTTAGGTTCAAAAGGTTTGGGTAAATAATCATCAGCCCCAATTTCTAAACCATGAACTCTTTCATCAGCTTCTCCCTTTGCAGTTAAAAGAATTATAGGTGTATCAATTTCTTTTTTTTTCTCTTGTATAAATTCTAAACCATTCTTTCCTGGCATCATTACATCTAGCACAATTAAATCAAACTTAATTATTAAAATTTTTTCTGCTGCATCTTCAGCACTTTTTGCAGTAGAAACTAAAAAATTATTTTCATTTAAATATTGTTTTACAAGTGATCTTATTCCATCATCATCATCAACAACCAAAATATGAGCTATAAAATTATTCATTAATCAATTTCTTTAAAACATCATCAAAATTAAGCACCTGTTCAGAACTTGAATTTAAAAGAGCATTATAGATTCTTTTTTTTTGTATTAAAAATATTTCTACAAAAATATTTTTACCTTTATCATTTAAATGAATATGCTTTATTCTTGCATCCTTTTGGTCTTTTTTGAAAAAAATGGCTTCTAACTTAATTAGGTCTTTCAGGACCCTATTCAAGCTTTGTTTGGTAACGTTTAGCTTTTTAAGTAATTCTGAAATACTAATGCCTTCGTACATAGATAGTAAGTGTAAAACTTTGTGATGTGCTATTCCAATGGAGTATTTATCCAACACTCTTCTTGCATCAGAGAAAGACTCTCTGTAGCTAATAAATAGTTTCTCAATCAAACCTTTTAACTGACTATCTTTTAAATATAAAAGCTCTTTCATTATGGGTAAGTTATATTGACATATTATAGATACAAAGATAATTATTAATTAATAATTTAACTTATTTCACTTATGACATCCTACGATAAAAGAGCTGGTAAAATTTGGTATAATAACGAACTTGTTGATTGGGCTGATGCTAAAATTCATGTTTTAAATCATGGACTGCATTATGCTAGCTGTGTTTTTGAAGGTGAAAGAGTATATGATAGTACAATTTTTAAATTAGAAGAACACACTTCAAGACTTTTTTACTCAGCAAAAAGAATGGGTATAAAGATTCCATATACTGAAGAAGAAATAAATTTGGCATCTAATAAAATAATCTCAGTACAAAGTGTTCAAAATGGATATGTTAGGCCCACAGTTTGGAGGGGCAGTGAAATGATGGCGATTTCTGCTCAAGAAACCAAAATTCATGTTGCTATAGCAACTTGGGAATGGGGATCATATTTTGACCCAAAACTTAAAGTAGAAGGAATTAGGTTAAATATTTCTAACTGGAAAAAACCAGCACCAAATACAATACCGTGGGACACAAAAGCGTCAGGCCTCTATATGATTAATACCTTATCAAAACATGAGGCCGAACAACAGGGCTTCACCGATTCATTAATGCTGGATCATGAAGGAAATGTAGCAGAGGCAACTGGGGCTAATATTTTTTTTAAAGATGAAGATGGAGAAATACATACTCCAATTCCAGATTCTTTTTTGGATGGCATAACAAGAAGAACAGTAATTGAAATTGCAAAATCTAAAGATATTATCGTACATGAAAGAAAAATTAAACCTGAAGAACTATCAAATTTTGTTGGTTGTTTCTTAACAGGAACGGCTGCAGAGGTAACGCCAGTTTCATGTATTGCTGATAATCAATTTAAAGTTTGTGAAACTATAATTGATTTAAACGAAAGCTATCAAGTTTTAGTTAGAAAAAAATAAATAATTTAGTTTTTATTATCTTCTGATATTGCATGGTCAATACCTTTTCTTAAATATTCATAACCAGTATACAAAGTTAAAAATGCCGAAAGCCAAAGCAATATTATACCAATAGTTTGAGCATTATAATCTTGAAAGTTTAAAATTTTATTTCCAGTTTCTCCAGTAAGCAGAAGTGCTATAGCAACCATTTGTAAAAAAGTTTTTAATTTGGCTAAATTAGAAACAGGAAGTTTTATTTGGCCTTTAGCTAAAAATTCTCTTAAACCTGAAATCAATATTTCTCTGGTAAGTATTATGATTGCTGCAATTACTTCATAATGTCTAATTGTACCATCCATCACCAGAAGAATTAATGCAGTAGCTACAATTATTTTGTCAGCTATTGGATCTAGTAATTCACCTAATTTAGACTCTTCTCCTAACATTCTTGCTAGCATGCCATCTAAAAAATCAGTAAATGATGCGATTACAAACAGGGCAAACGCAGTTAAGTCTCCATAAAATCCAGGCAAATAGAATGCTAGTACAAAAAAAGGTACTAAAATTATTCTACCAATGGTCAACATGTTTGGTATTTTTTTAAGCATAACTATTCGTGAAAGAAGTTATATATCTTTTTTGCAACTTTTTCCTCAACACCTTCAACTGTTTTAATTTCGTCAAAACTAGCCGATTCTACTGCTCGAGCAGAGCCAAAATGGTTCAATAGCGCTCTTTTTCTAATGGATCCAATACCATCAATTTGATCTAATAAGGATTTTGTAATTCCTTTTGCTCTTTTTGCTCTGTGAGAGGTGATAGCAAATCTATGTGCTTCATCACGCAGTCTCTGCATAAAGAAGAGAGTGGGGTCATTCTTATCAAATTTAAATGAATTTCCTTTATAGAAAAAGGTTTCATCACCACTATTTCTTAATTTACCCTTAGCAATAGCAATCATAGGAAGATCATGTAAACCAAATTCATCCAACACTTCTTTGGCAGATGAATATTGACCTTTTCCACCATCAACTAGTATTAAATCTGGTAACGTTAAATAGTTTCCTTTCTCAAGCATTGCTCTTTTAAATCTCCTGGTAAGAACTTCTTTTAACATTGCAAAATCATCTTGTTCAGCACCCTTTGTCTTAATGTCAAATTTTCTATATCTTTTTTTAATAAACCCTTCATTTCCAAAAGTAATCATGGCACCCACACTATTGGTTCCAGAGATATGACTATTATCATAAACCTCAACTAAGTTTAAGCCATTTTTAAGATCAAATTTTTTAGCGACACCATCAAATAAATTTTTATTATTATTTGTTTCATAAATTTTTCTATTGAGTGACTCTTTGGCATTTTTTTCTGCCATAGCAATCACTTTAGCTTTAGTACCTTTTTTTGCTATATTAATAGAAATTGCACCACTTTCTTTTTTGCTTAAAGTTTCTTCAATTAATTTTTTGTCTTCAATTTCTGTATTAATAATTATTAATCTTGGAACATTTTTATTTTCATAAAACTGCATTAAAAAAGATGACATTATTTCAGAAACGTCTTGATCTGGATCGTGCTTTGGAAAATAAGCTTGGTTGCCCCAATTTTGTTTGGACCTATAAAAAAATACCTGAATACAGGTTTTGCCAGATTCTTTATAGGCAGCAATTACATCAGCATCAACCAGATTGGCTTCATTAATTCTTTGTGAGGATTGAATTATATTTAAGGATTTAATTCTATCTCTAAAAATAGAAGCTCTTTCAAAATCTAGC
>Ga0307986_10001843_pt1 | contig 15340 bp, 11 predicted proteins | sample EllFjometageno82_FD_203170 | JGI IMG/M metagenome (GOLD analysis project Ga0307986, IMG submission 203170) | Marine microbial communities from Ellis Fjord, Antarctic Ocean - #82 | ecosystem: Environmental > Aquatic > Marine > Unclassified | place: Southern Ocean | collected 2014-10-09
ATAATGTATCAATTACTGGAACGCTAATTGCTCCAATTGCTATGGAGGAAGGCTTAAGATTCGCTATTCGTGAAGGCGGAAGAACTGTTGGTTCTGGTGTTGTAGTAAAGGTTATTGAATAAAGTATAAGCTAAACCTAGGCCAGTAGCTCAATTGGTAGAGTATCGGTCTCCAAAACCGAGGGTTGGGGGTTCGAAGCCCTCCTGGCCTGCCAATAAAAGGAAATAAAGTAGGAATGAATATTAATAATATTAGATTAGGTTTATCATTTTTGCTTTTAGGCGCTGGATTGCTTGGATTTTATATGTTTTCTGAGCAACCTACAGTAATAAGAGTTTTATCTATATTAGCAGGCGTTGGCGCATTTATTGCTGTTTTTTGGACAACACCACGAGGCCAGCAAGCTTTTGGTTTTTTGGGTGAGGCAATTACGGAAGCCAAGAAAGTAGTTTGGCCTACAAGAAAGGAAACTATTCAAATGACTTTGATAGTTTTTGTTTTAGTTGTAATTATGGCTATCTTTCTTGCTTTTATTGATATTAGTTTTTCATACATTATAAATTTGTTATTAGGGCGGGGTGATTAATGTCAAAGCGTTGGTATATAGTTCAGGCTTTTTCTGGATATGAGAAAGTTGTTCAGAGAGGTCTATTAGAACGTATTGCTCAATCTGAAATAGGTGATCAATTCGGTGAAATATTAGTTCCTGTTGAGGAAGTAGTTGAAATGAAGTCAGGAGAAAAAAAAGTTACTGAAAGACGACTTTACCCTGGGTATGTATTAGTACAAATGGAAATGAATGATGATAGTTGGCACTTAGTAAAGAGCAATCCTAAAGTAACGGCTTTTATCGGGGGAAGTGGAACACAGCCAGCGCCAATTACTAATAAAGAAGTTGATATTATTTTGCAGAAAATGGATGACAGTAAAGTAAACCCAACACAAAAATTAACTTTTGAGGTTGGCGAGTCAATAAGAGTTGTTGACGGACCTTTTAAAGATTTTTCTGGCACGGTTGATACGATTGATTATGAAAAAAGTAAGCTTCGGGTTTCGGTAGTAATTTTTGGTCGCGCTACACCTGTAGAGCTTGAATTTGGGCAGATTGAAAAAGAAGTTTAAAAATTATTTGGGAGCCTTTTACTTTTAAAGGCGTTTGAACCAAAATTTAGGAGAGTAATAACATGGCAAAAAAAATTGAGGGTTATATAAAGCTTCAAATACCAGCTGGGAAAGCAAATCCTAGCCCCCCTGTTGGACCAGCTCTAGGCCAACGAGGGTTAAATATTATGGATTTTTGTAAAGCATTTAATGCTGCTACACAAAGTGTGGAGCCAGGACTTCCAGTCCCTGTTGTAATAACTGCATTTTCAGATAAAAGTTTTACTTTTATTATGAAAACTCCACCCGCTTCAATTTTACTTAAGAAAGCGGCTAAGTTGGCTAAAGGCTCGCCAGTACCCCATACAAATAAAGTAGGAAAAATTACACGAGCGCAAGCAGAAGAAATTGCTAAAACTAAAATGCCGGACCTAACAGCAGCCGATATGGATGCTGCAGTTAGAACTATTGCAGGCAGTGCAAGAAGTATGGGCATTGAAGTGGAGGGCGTGAAATGAGTATAAGTAAAAGATTTAAAGCTCTAATAGAGAAGGTTGATAGAGATAAGCTGTATTCAGCTTTAGATGGTCTTAATTTAGTAAAAGAAACTGCTAAGGCTAAATTCGATGAATCTGTAGATGCAGCCATAAATCTTGGCATTGATTCTAAAAAATCAGATCAAGCTGTTAGGGGTGCATTAGTGCTTCCTAATGGAATAGGAAAAACTACCCGAGTTGCAGTTTTTGCGCAGGGCGAAGCTGCAGAATCAGCAAAAAAAGCCGGTGCTGATATCGTAGGTTTTGAAGATTTAGCTGAGCAAGTTAAAAAAGGTGTAATGGATTTTGATGTGGTAATAGCCACCCCTGATGCTATGAGGATTGTTGGTACTCTAGGGCAGATATTGGGCCCAAGAGGATTAATGCCAAATCCTAAGGTGGGAACTGTTACACCTGATACTGAAAAAGCTGTAAAAAATGCAAAAGCAGGCCAAGTTCAGTATAGAACAGATAAGGCTGGAATTATTCATTGTACAATTGGACGAGCATCATTTAGCTCTGACCAATTACAGGAAAATTTAGCGGCATTGTTAGATGAGATAGGTAAAGCAAAGCCAAAAGATGTTAAAGGTGTTTTTATTAAAAAATTATCGGTATCGAGTTCGATGGGAGTCGGAGTTCGAATAGACCAAACAAACTTATTGAATTAAGTTTTATGAATTTTGTGGAATATTATATTTCACAATAAAGAGCTTTGGGTTCATTGATGAGTTTATCAATGAAGTTGTCAAAGACCGTAGGCACGAAAGTTTAATTTAGATATTTAAACCTACGCAGATGGCGGATCCCCTTAAGGATAATATCCTGATAGAGGTCGTCGTTTTAGTTGGTATTAGGAAACTAATACTTTTATTTAACGTAAGGAGAAGACCTTGAGTCTGAATCTTGATAAAAAGAAGGCAGTTGTAGCTGAAGTTAGTAAACAGATCGAGAATGCGCAATCTATGATACTTGCTGAGTATCGTGGAGTTGGCGTTCAAGATATGACAATTTTAAGGGCAGAAGCAAGAAAATCAGGCGTATATCTTAAAGTGCTTAAGAATAATTTGGTTAAAAGAGCAGTTGAGAATACTCCATTTTCGTCACTATCAGAAGATATGGTAGGCCCTTTATTGTTTGGAATTTCTGAAGATCCTGTGTCAGCCGCGAAGATTTTAAATGACTTTGCTAAGACAAATGAATCATTTACTATAAAAACAGGTGCAATGCCGAATAAAAAAATGGATGCTGGAGCAATTAAAGCTCTTGCTTCTTTACCAAGTCGAGAAGAATTATTAGCTAAATTGATGGGAACTATGCAGGCACCAATTTCAAAATTTGTTCGCACATTAAATGAAGTGCCAACAAAATTTGTAAGAGGTATTGTAGCGGTCCGAGATCAGAAACCAGCATAATTTATTTTATAAGACTTAATTAAACTATTAGGAGTATTAAAGTATGGCTATTTCAAAAGAAGACATATTAGAAGGTATAAGTGTAATGTCAGTTCTAGACTTATCAGAATTGATTAAAGAAATGGAAGAGAAGTTTGGTGTTTCTGCAGCTGCAGTAGCAGCAGCTCCTGCAGCTGCAGGCGGCGGCGGTGACACAGCAGCAGCTGAAGAAAAGACTGAGTTTGATCTTCATTTGACTGCTATTGGTGACAACAAGGTAAATACTATCAAAGCAGTTCGTGAAATTACAGGCCTTGGTTTAAAAGAAGCAAAAGATATTGTTGATGCTGCACCTAAAGTTGTAAAAGAAACTTTAGATAAAGCCTCTGCTGAAGAAGCTTTGAAAAAATTAACTGATGCTGGCGCAACAGGCGAGTTGAAATAATTTAAATTTAATTTGAAGGTTACCTTTATTCGATAAAAGGTAACCTTCATTTATTTTTTACATTAGATTTTTTATATAACAAGAAATTTAATTATTAGTTTTTTGTTATATAAATTCTTAACTTTGGAGATGCTATGAGTTATTCCTTTACTGAAAAAAAACGTATTAGAAAAAGTTTTGCAAAAAGAGAGACTGTATTAGAGATACCATATCTTTTAGCATTACAACTTGAATCATATAAGGCATTTCTTCAAGAAGAAATTAAACCGGAAGATCGAACTGATTCAGGCTTACAGTCTACTTTTAATACACTTTTTCCAATTTCAAGTCACGCAGGTTTTGCAAGGCTTGATTTTGTAAGTTATACCTTAGGAAAGGAAGAGTTTGAAGTAAAAGAATGCCAACAAAGAGGCTTGACATATGAAGTGGTCTTAAAAGTTAAGGTGCGTTTAACTATTTATGACCGAGAATCTGGCGATAAAAAAGTAATTAAAGATACAAAAGAAGAAGAAGTTTATATGGGAAAAATTCCCTTGATGACACCAAATGGATCATTTGTAATCAATGGTACTGAAAGAGCAATTGTTTCTCAATTACATCGTAGCCCAGGTGTATTTTTTGAACATGACAAAGGAAAGACCCATAGCTCAGGAAAATTATTATTTTCAGCAAGAATTATTCCTTATCGTGGCTCTTGGTTAGATTTTGAATTTGACCCTAAAGATTATTTATATTTTAGGATTGACCGTAGAAGAAAAATGCCAGTCACTACGCTTTTAAAGGCTTTAGGGTTATCACCAGAAGAGATTTTAACTGCTTTTTATGATTTTGAAACCTTTCATATAAAATCTAAAAAGGCTTCAATTGAAGTTGTTCCTGAAAGATTAAGAGGGGAAATTTCGAAAAGGGATTATAAAGATAAAAAAGGTAATCTTATTGTTGCAACAGAAAAAAGAATTACTGCAAGACATGTTGCAGAGATTCAAAATAAAGCTTCATTAATTGTACCAGCAGTCCCACTTGACTATATCGGTAAAAAAATTGCTAAAGCAATTATAGACACTGAAACTGGCGAAGTTGTTGCTGAAACAAACGCAGAAATTACTGAGGAGTTATTCGAAAAAATTCTTGAATCTGGAACAGAAACATTTAATATCCTTTATTCAAATGAGCTTGATCATGGTGATTTTATATCACAAACTTTATCTACCGATGAGGTCCCAGATAAATATAGCGCTCAAGTTGCAATTTATAGAATGATGAGACCTGGTGAGCCTCCAACTGAGGATTCAGTTCAATCTCTATTCGAAGGGTTATTTTTTAATCCAGACCGATATGACCTGTCAAATGTTGGACGAATGAAGTTTAATCGCAGAGCTTTCCCTAAGTCATACGATCAATATGCTAACTGGTTAAAACGTTTTTATGATGCTGCAGGAGAAAAAGAAGTAACTGGTGCACCTGTATTATCACATGAGGACATCCTAGCAGTTGTAGGGCTTCTTGTAGAATTGAAAAATACACGAGGGGATATCGATGATATTGACCATCTTGGTAATCGCCGTATTCGTTCAGTTGGTGAATTAGTAGAAAATCAATTTAGAACTGGCTTAGTTAGAGTTGAGCGAGCAGTAAAAGAACGCCTAGGTCAAGCAGAAGCTGACAATTTAATGCCGACAGATCTTATAAATTCTAAACCAATTGCAAGTGCAATTAAGGAATTTTTTGGCTCCTCGCAGCTTTCACAATTCATGGATCAAACTAACCCATTGTCAGAGATTACACATAAAAGAAGAGTCTCTGCACTAGGCCCCGGAGGGTTAACTCGCGAAAGAGCTGGATTTGAAGTTAGAGATGTTCATTCAACTCATTATGGTCGCGTTTGCCCAATTGAAACCCCAGAGGGACCAAATATTGGTTTAATTAATTCTCTTGCCCTTTACGCAAGAACTAATGAATATGGTTTTCTGGAAACTCCTTATAGAAGAGTTGAGGGCGGAAAGGTAACAGCTGAGATTGATTATTTATCAGCAATTGAAGAAAGTGAATATACAATTGCTCAAGCAAACTCTGAATTAGATCCTAAAGGTGGATTCAAAGAGAGTCGGGTGTCTTCGAGGCATAAAAATGAATTCACTATGGCTGATAACGATAAAATTGATTATATGGATGTTGCGCCTGGTCAAATTGTATCAGTAGCAGCCTCATTGATTCCATTTTTAGAACATGACGATGCAAATAGAGCCTTAATGGGTGCCAATATGCAAAGACAAGCGGTACCATGTTTGCGAGCAGAAAAAGCTTTGGTGGGAACTGGAATTGAGCGAACTGTAGCAACTGATTCTGGAACGACTGTTCAAGCAAAACGTGGCGGTGTAGTAGATTATGTCGACTCAAGAAGAATAGTTGTTAAGGTAAATGAAAAAGAAACGGCACAGGATGAAATTGGTGTAGATATTTATAATTTAACAAAATATACACGGTCAAATCAGAACACAACGATTAACCAGAAACCTTTGGTTAAAATAGGTGAAAAAATTCAGCGTGGAGATGTCGTCGCTGATGGCGCCTCAACGGATATTGGCGAATTAGCTCTCGGTCAAAATATGTTGATTGGCTTTATGCCTTGGAATGGTTATAACTTTGAAGATTCAATTTTGATATCAGAAAAAGTTGTTGCAGAAGATAGGTACACCTCAATACATATTGAAGAAATGCAAGTATTGGCGAGAGATACTAAGCTTGGTGCAGAAGAGATTACCCAAGACATTTCAAACTTATCGGAAAGAATGTTAGGTCGTCTAGATGAATCAGGCATTATTTATATTGGAGCAGAGGTAGAAGCTGGCGATGTCTTAGTTGGTAAAGTGACTCCAAAAGGAGAGACTCAACTAACTCCTGAAGAGAAATTATTAAGAGCAATTTTTGGTGAAAAGGCATCTGATGTTAAGGATACTAGTTTAAGGGTTCCTTCAGGTATGTCAGGAACAATTATTGATGTTCAGGTTTTCACACGTGAAGGTATTGATAGAGATGATCGTGCAGAAACCATAATAAGTGCCCAGCTTGAAGCTTATCAACAAGATTTAGATGATCAAAAAAGAATCGTTGAAGAAGATATTTTTACAAGAGTTGAAAAAGCAATTATTAATCAATCTGTAGTTGGTGGGCCAAAACCTTTGAAAAAAGGAGATAAGATTTCTAAAGAAAACTTATCTGAAATTGAGCGATATGAATGGTTTGATATTCGCTTAAAAGAAGATAAAGATTCAAAACAATTAGAAACATTAAAAGAAAATCTTACTAGAGCGAAAAAAGAATTTGATAATCGGTTTGAAGAGAAAAAACGTAAATTAACCCAAGGTGATGAATTGCCTCCGGGTGTTCAGAAAATGGTTAAAGTTTATTTAGCTGTAAAAAGAAGAATTCAGCCAGGCGACAAGATGGCAGGACGTCACGGAAATAAGGGTGTGATTTCTAAAATTGCCCCACAAGAAGACATGCCTTATATGGCTGATGGTACAACATTGGATATTGTATTAAATCCACTTGGTTTACCATCCAGAATGAATATCGGACAACTTCTTGAAGTTCATTTAGGATGGGCTGCAAAAGGACTTGGAGATAGAATAAATGAAATGTTACAAAAAGAAGAAAAAATTTCTGAGGTTAGAAATTACCTCGAGAAAATTTATAATGAGTCATCGGGTAAAGCAGAGGCTATTAAATCACTAAAAGATGATGAGGTAAAAGAACTAGCTTCAAATTTAGCTGGAGGCGTTCCTTTCGCAACACCCGTTTTTGATGGGGGTGCGGAATCAGATATTCAGCAGATGTTAGATTTAGCTTATCCAGACGACAGTGAGCATACTAAGTTATTAGATTTTTCTGCGAAGAAAACTCAAGTCAAGCTATATGACGGTAGAACTGGTGAAGCCTTTGAAAGAAATGTAACAGTTGGATATATGCACGTATTAAAACTTCATCACTTAGTTGACGATAAAATGCATGCTAGATCAACCGGACCTTATTCGTTAGTTACACAACAGCCTTTGGGAGGTAAAGCTCAATTTGGCGGTCAAAGATTCGGAGAGATGGAGGTATGGGCTTTGGAAGCATACGGAGCTTCTTATACACTTCAAGAAATGCTCACTGTTAAATCAGATGACGTTACAGGCAGAACGAAAGTATATGAAAATATTGTCAAAGGTGAGCATAAGATAGATGCAGGCATGCCTGAATCATTCAATGTTTTAACCAAAGAAATTCGTTCATTAGCAATTGATATTGACCTAGATAGAAACTAAGGAGATCACACATGAAAGCATTACTAGATCTATTTAAACAGACTACACAACAACAAGAATTTGATGCGATTAAGATTGCGTTAGCATCTCCAGAAAAAATCAGGTCTTGGTCTTTTGGTGAAGTAAAAAAACCAGAGACTATTAATTACAGAACCTTTAAACCAGAAAGGGATGGTCTTTTTTGTGCAAAGATTTTTGGGCCAACGAAAGACTATGAATGTTTATGTGGTAAGTATAAAAGGTTAAAACATCGTGGTGTTATTTGTGAAAAATGTGGTGTTGAAGTTACTTTATCAAAGGTAAGACGCGAGCGAATGGGACATATAGATCTTGCAAGCCCTGTAGCACATATTTGGTTTCTTAAGAGTTTGCCAAGTCGATTAGGAATGGTTCTTGATATCCCTTTAAGAGATATAGAAAGAGTTTTATATTTTGAGGCATATATGGTGACTGATCCTGGAATGGTTCCAGAGCTTAAAAAAGGCCAATTACTATCTGAAGATGATTATTTGTCTAAAGTTGAAGAATTTGGTGATGAATTTAATGCAGTAATGGGTGCGGCAGGTGTTAAGGATCTTTTAAAATCAATTAAGATTAATGAAGTAGTTGAAGAACTTCATGAAGAATTAAAAGCAACGAGTTCTGAGGCCAAACAAAAAAAGCTTGCAAAAAGATTAAAAGTTTTAGAGGCTTTCAAGAGTTCTGGAATTAAACCAGAATGGATGATATTGGATATTTTACCAGTATTACCCCCTGAGTTAAGACCCTTGGTGCCTCTTGATGGTGGAAGATTTGCTACCTCTGATTTGAATGATTTATATCGAAGAGTTATTAACAGAAATAATCGTCTTCGTCGCCTACTTGATTTAAGAGCACCTGAGATTATTGTCAAAAATGAAAAGAGAATGCTCCAGGAATCTGTAGATTCTCTACTTGACAATGGTCGCCGTGGAAAAGTGATGACAGGAGCAAATAAGAGACCACTAAAATCGTTAGCCGATATGATTAAAGGAAAAGGCGGCCGATTTAGACAGAACTTACTGGGAAAGAGGGTGGATTATTCTGGACGTTCGGTTATTGTTGTTGGACCACAATTAAAATTACATCAATGTGGATTGCCAAAAAAAATGGCACTTGAACTATTCAAACCATTTATTTTTAATAAATTAGAAATGTTGGGGTTGGCTACCACTATTAAAGCAGCAAAGAAAAAGGTAGAAGAGGAGGGTCCAGAAGTATGGGATATTTTGGAAGATGTAATTAGAGAGCACCCAGTACTTTTAAATAGAGCACCAACTCTTCATAGATTAGGAATTCAGGCTTTTGAGCCAGTATTAATCGAAGGTAAAGCGATTCAACTTCACCCATTAGTTTGTGCAGCCTTTAATGCAGATTTCGATGGTGACCAAATGGCCGTTCATGTTCCATTGTCTCTCGAAGCGCAAATGGAAGCGAGAACCCTAATGCTGGCATCTAACAATATTTTATCACCTGCAAACGGTGAGCCAATTATTGTGCCTTCACAAGATATTGTTTTAGGACTTTATTATTTAACTAGAGAAAGAATTGCAGCAAAAGGCGAAGGCATGAAATTTTCTGATGTTGATGAAGTAAGACGCGCCTATGATAGTGGGAGCGTAGATCTTCATGCCAGAACTACAGTTAGAATTAATGAATACGAATTGAATTTTGATAATAGCACGACTCTAAAAGTTAATAGATATGAAACAACAGTTGGTAGAGCTTTATTGTCAGAAATTTTACCAGCTGGGCTACCGTTTGATTTAATTAATAAGAGTTTAAAGAAAAAAGAAATATCAAAGCTTATTAATGTCGGATTCAGAAAAATTGGAATCCGCGATACAGTAATTCTTGCAGATAACTTGAAAAATATGGGCTATAAATATGCCACAAAATCAGGAATGTCTATTACTGTTCATGATATGAAGATACCAGCTGAAAAAGAACAATTACTAGCAGATGCAAAATCTGAGGTACAAGAAATTGAAGATCAATATTCTTCTGGGCTTGTTACCCAAGGTGAGAGATATAATAAAGTGGTTGATATATGGGGTCGCACAGGCGATAAAGTTGCTGATGCAATGATGAAACAACTACAAGATGAGTCAGTAATTGGTACAGATGGGAAATTAGTTAAGGATGAGAAAGGAAATCCAATGCGGCAGGAATCATTTAATGCCATATATATGATGGCTGATTCAGGCGCTAGGGGATCTGCTGCTCAAGTTAGACAACTAGCCGGAATGCGAGGATTGATGGCTAGGCCAGACGGCTCAATAATTGAGACTCCTATTACAGCAAACTTTCGTGATGGACTAAATGTCTTGCAATACTTCATATCTACTCACGGTGCACGAAAAGGTTTAGCAGATACAGCACTTAAAACAGCAAACTCTGGTTATCTAACGAGAAGATTGGTTGATGTAACTCAGGATCTTGTGGTTACAGAACTTGATTGTGAAACAGATGAAGGGCTCTTAACTAAAGCATTAGTTAAAGGCGGAGAGACTGTTACACCTCTAAGCGACAGAATTTTAGGTAGAGTTTCTGCATTCGATATAATAAATCCAGAGACACAAGATGTTCTCTATAATGCAGGTATTCTTCTAGGGGAGGATGAGGTTGAAAAAATTGAGATTCTTGGTATAGACGAAATAACCGTTAGGACGGCCCTTACTTGTAAAACCCGTTATGGTATTTGTGCAAAATGTTATGGACGAGATCTTGGCCGAGGTAATTTAATCAACCAAGGAGAAGCAGTTGGAGTTATAGCTGCTCAATCAATTGGCGAGCCGGGAACACAATTAACTATGAGAACATTCCATATTGGTGGTGCAGTTTCAAGAGCAGCCTCTGTAAGTCAAATAGAAAATAAGGCTGCAGGAAAAGTCAGATATAAGGTAATGAGATTGGTTACAAACGCTAATGGAGAAAAAGTAGTTGTCTCAAGAAATGGAGAATTTATTATTGAAGATGAGTCCGGAAGGGAGCGAGAATCGCATAAAGTCCCTTACGGCGCAACATTATTAGCAGACGATGCTCAGACAGTAAAAGCTGGAATGGTAATGGCTACTTGGGATCCTCATAATAGACCAATTATTTCTGAACATGATGGAATTGCAAAATTTGAAAATGTTGAAGAAGGTGTAACCGTAGCTAAACAAATAGATGATGTTACTGGATTATCAACCCTCGTTGTTGTTGAATCTAAACAAAAAACTGGCCAATCAAAAGGACTAAGGCCACAAATTAAGTTATTAGACAACAAAGGTAAAGAAGTAAAATTAAATGATACAGATAACTCAGTTAACATAACATTCCAACTGGGTTACATCATAACTGTTACAGACAATCAAGAGGTTAGGAAAGGCGATATAATAGCAAGAATTCCTCAAGAGTCATCTAAAACTAGAGATATTACTGGTGGACTTCCAAGGGTTGCAGAGCTTTTTGAAGCCCGCTCCCCTAAAGATGCAGGAGTATTGGCTGAGAATACCGGTACTGTATCTTTCGGTAAGGATACGAAAGGTAAGCAACGTTTAGTTATTACTGATTCAGATGGAAATGCTAGTGAATTTTTAATTCCTAAAGATAAACATGTAACAGCGCATGATGGCCAAGTAGTTACTAAGGGTGAAACGATTGTTGATGGCCCAGCGGACCCAGCTGACATTTTAAGACTTCAAGGTAGAGAAGCTCTTGCAAGATATATCATTGATGAAGTTCAGGATGTTTATAGATTGCAGGGGGTAAAAATCAATGATAAGCATATTGAGGTGATTGTAAGACAAATGCTTAGACGAGTGAGGATTACCAAGGCCGGGGATACATCATTTATTAATGGTGAAGAGCTCGAACGTGCAGTAGTATTTAAGAAAAATGATCTAATGAGAGCAGAGAAGAAAAAAGAAGCTGAATTTGAACCTGTTTTAAAGGGCATTACAAAAGCATCACTTTCAACAGATTCATTTATTTCTGCGGCATCCTTCCAAGAAACTACGCGTGTTTTAACAGAAGCTGCGATTCTTGGGAAACGAGATGAGCTAAGAGGGTTAAAAGAAAATGTAATTGTTGGTAGATTAATTCCTGCAGGGACTGGATTAGCGTATCATCTCAATAGAAAAGAAGTAGCTAATGCAAAACATGCAAAAGCAGATGGAATAGAAGGTGAAATGAGTAATTTAGAAAAAGCAGAAGAAGCATTTGCGCCATCTGTCGAGATTGACCAGACAGAAAAAGTGAATGAGGAGACAAAAACTCAAGAATCTGTCGATAATAATTTAGAGATTAAAGAGCCGACTAAATAATTTAAGTTGACATTTTGAGCGAAGCAAAATACAATTCTCGGCTTTTTCAGGAATAAATTCTGAAAAAGTTTTGAATGTTTTTTTAATTAAAAGTATATTAAATAAAAGGATAGGTAATGCCTACAGTTAATCAGTTAATACGTAAGCCCAGGAAGAGAATTATTGAAAAGAGTAAAGTACCTGCGCTTGAAGCTTCCCCTCAAAAAAGGGGAGTTTGTACTCGTGTGTATACTACTACACCAAAAAAACCAAATTCTGCTTTAAGAAAAGTAGCTAAAGTTCGATTGACTACTGGGTATGAAGTGATTAGCTATATTGGTGGTGAGGGGCATAATCTCCAGGAACATTCAGTTGTATTGCTTCGTGGAGGCCGAGTTAAAGACTTGCCTGGCGTTAGATACCATATGGTTCGAGGTAATTTAGATACATCAGGAGTAAAAGATAGAAAACAAGGTCGTTCTAAATACGGTACTAAGCGCCCAAAAGAAGGTTAATTTAAATATAGAGGTTACAAGATATGCCAAGACGTAGAGATGTTCCAAAAAGACACATTCTTCAAGATCCAAAATTTGGAAGCCAAGAGGTATCTAAGTTTGTCAATGTTTTGATGACTAGTGGTAAAAAGTCAGTTGCAGAAAGATTGATTTATGGGGCTTTTGACCAAATACAAACTAAAAGTGGCAAGGATCCAATTGAAGTATTTTCACTGGCTATTGATAATTTAAGACCATTAGTGGAAGTAAAAAGTAGGCGTGTAGGCGGGGCTAATTATCAAGTACCAGTTGAGGTAAGGCCTTCAAGAAGATCGGCTCTTGCAATGAGATGGTTAAGAGATGCGGCGAGAAAAAGAGGTGAAAAATCAATGGATTTACGCCTAGCTGCTGAACTTATGGAAGCATCTGAGAATAAAGGGTCAGCGATGAAAAAAAGAGAAGAAGTTCATCGTATGGCTGAAGCGAATAAAGCCTTCTCACATTTCCGTTTTTAATTTTTGTTAAAGGTATATTAAGTGGCTCGAATAACCCCCATTGAACGTTACAGAAATATAGGTATTAGTGCTCATATTGATGCTGGTAAAACAACAACAACAGAGAGAGTTCTGCTATACACAGGTGTTAATCATAAAATTGGCGAAGTGCATGATGGCGCAGCTACCATGGATTGGATGGAGCAAGAGCAAGAAAGAGGAATAACAATTACCTCTGCTGCTACAACATGTTTCTGGAAAGGGATGAGTAATCAGTTTGATCAGCATCGTATCAATATTATTGACACCCCTGGCCACGTTGACTTTACAATTGAAGTAGAAAGATCTATGCGTGTCTTAGATGGTGCATGTATGGTTTATTGTGCAGTTGGAGGAGTCCAACCACAATCAGAAACTGTTTGGCGTCAAGCAAATAAATATAAGGTACCCCGTCTCGCATTTGTAAATAAAATGGATCGTGCTGGAGCAGACTTTTTCAAAGTCTATGACCAAATGAAGTCAAGATTAAAGGCAAATCCAATTCCAATTCAAGTTCCTATTGGCGCTGCTGAAACTTTTTCTGGTGTTGTTGATCTTGTAAAAATGAAAGCAATCATTTGGAATGAAGAAGATAATGGCGTTACTTTTGAATATAAGGATATACCAGCTGATTTAGCTGATATATGTAAAAAGTGGCGAGATAATATGATAGAAACTGCTGCTGAAGCAAATGAAGATTTAATGAATAAATATCTTGAGACAGGAGATTTGTCTGAAGAAGAAATTAAGCAAGGAATACGCATCAGAACCTTAGCGAATGAAATAGTTCCTATGGTGTGTGGCTCAGCATTTAAAAACAAAGGTGTGCAAGCAATGCTTGATGGGGTGATTGACTACATGCCATCACCTGTTGATATAGATGAAACTCCCGGTGAGGATGAGTCAGGTAAACCAATAACATGTAAACCATCAGATGATGCGCCATTTGCTGCATTAGGATTTAAAATTGCAACTGATCCATTTGTTGGCCAATTGATTTTCTTCAGAGTTTATTCAGGCGTAGTTAAAGCCGGCGATACAGTATTAAACTCGATTAACGGAAAAAAAGAACGGATTGGGCGAATTCTTCAGATGCATGCTAATAATCGTGAAGAAATCAAAGAAGTTCGAGCAGGAGATATAGCTGCAGCGGTTGGATTGAAAGACGTAACAACTGGTGAAACTCTTTGTGACTTGAAAAAACCAATTATTCTTGAGCGTATGATTTTCCCAGAGCCTGTAATTCATGTTGCAGTAGAGCCAAAAACAAAAGCTGATCAAGAGAAAATGGGAATTGCCTTAGGAAGACTTGCTCAAGAAGACCCATCGTTTAGAGTAAAAACGGATGAAGAAACTAATCAAACAATTATTTCTGGAATGGGAGAGCTTCATTTGGAGATTTTGGTTGACAGAATGAAACGAGAATTTACGGTTGATGCAAATATAGGAGCACCTCAAGTAGCTTATCGGGAAGCAATTAAGAAAACGGTAGAAGCTGAGGGCAAATTTGTTAAACAATCTGGCGGTAAGGGTCAATATGGACATGTATGGCTGAAGATTGAGCCAAATGGAGCAGGAAAAGGCTACGAATTTGTTGATTCAATAAAGGGTGGGTCGGTACCGAGGGAGTTTATCCCTGCAGTCGATAAAGGCTTAAAAGAATCAATTACATCAGGAGTGCTAGCTGGGTACCCAGTTGAGGATGTTAAAGTAACTCTTTATGATGGATCTTTTCATGATGTTGACTCAAACGAAAATGCATTTAAAATGGCAGCATCATTTGCATTCAAAGATGGATGTAAAAAAGCAGACCCAATTATTTTAGAACCAATGATGTCGGTTGAAGTTGAAACTCCTGAAGAATATATGGGTGATGTGATGGGTGATTTATCCTCTAGAAGAGGAATTATTCAAGGTATGGATGATAATGCTACAGGAAAAGTGCTTCGTTTAGAGGTACCTCTTGCAGAGATGTTTGGTTATTCAACTACTGTAAGATCTTTATCACAAGGACGTGCTACTTACTCTATGGAGTTTAAACATTACGCTGAAGCACCAAGAAATATTGCGGATGCAATTATTAATAAACAGTAATTTTTAAGGATAATATATTATGGCTAAAGGTAAATTTGAGCGTACCAAACCACATGTTAACGTTGGTACTATTGGTCACGTTGATCATGGTAAAACCACATTAACTGCTGCAATTTCGACTGTACTCAC
>Ga0307986_10001845_pt1 | contig 15337 bp, 18 predicted proteins | sample EllFjometageno82_FD_203170 | JGI IMG/M metagenome (GOLD analysis project Ga0307986, IMG submission 203170) | Marine microbial communities from Ellis Fjord, Antarctic Ocean - #82 | ecosystem: Environmental > Aquatic > Marine > Unclassified | place: Southern Ocean | collected 2014-10-09
ATTTGTTTATTATCTCTTTTACTTTTTTAGTTAAGGGTATTTTTCTAGGACTATTGTTTTTAGTATCAGATAAATAAATACAATTGTCATTGATATCATCATTAGTAATAGATAATATTTCACTTCTTCTCATGCCAGTTTCAATTGCAAGTTCAATGATGTTGTTCATGTCTTTGTTTTTAAACTGATGGTTAAGAATATATTTAGCTTCATTATCATTTAATCTTCGCTCTCTTGGGGGATTACATCTGGGCTTTTGAATATTAGATAATGGATTGTGTGGTATTGAATAACACCACTGTTTAATAGCAGTATTATATATATGATGAAGTAACACTAAATCATAAGCACAAGTTCTGTTTCCATCCTTAATTCTTCTTTGTTTAAACTCTAAGAAGTCGCTTGTCTTTAATTGATACACCTTTAAATGAACCATAGGTTCTTTCAATAACCTCCGTAGTCTTTGAGTCTCAACAACATGACCTTTCTTTAATGGTGTTACTTCATCAATGTACTTATTGATTAAATCTTTAAGTAATAGTTTCTTACTTAAGGCTTGTAGTTCTGTGCCTAGTAATATTTTGTTTTCATTAAACACACTCCATCTTTTAGCATCTTGTAGATTGTTAAATGATTTGGATAGGTGTTGTCCTTGAATTCGAACTTGTACTTGGTATTTCTTAAGTCTTTTTCTAATAGTTGCCATTGTTTCTCCTGTTGTGTGACAGGGTTGTGACAACCAATATCGTGTGATAAGAAAAGGTATGCAGGGAGCCGTATTGGTCTACTAGCTCGCAGGACTCATAAGCCTGAGGTCAGTGGTTCGATTCCACTTCCCGCTACCATTATAATCACTCAGTATCTTTTGATAATAATTTTTTTAGCAAGGTGTTAATAATTATACATTCAGTTATTAAAAGGTTTTACAAATATTTTTTGAGCTTAGCAATATTCATGTCTTGATTGAGAGGCATATTTTTAAGATTTTTAGCAACTATTTTTTTAATTTTAGGATTACTTTTTTTTGCAAAGTCATAGACTGACTGATTTTTTCCTCCTATATTAAGAATACCTTTTTTATTAATAATTTTAGGTAAAATTTTTACAAGGTCTTCGTGGTACATATAATTTGAAATTAAATTACCATAAGCATTTTTATGTAAAAATGGTTTTTCAGTCATTGTAATTCTTAAGATTAAAGAGTTATCGTACATTAATACAGAACACTCTCCGCCAAGTTTTGAAAGACCATAATTATTAAATGGTTTGACAGGGTCTGTTTCTTTATATTTACCCCTGGTACCTTCATAAACATAACTAGTTGAAAAATAAATAATCTTAATATTAAATTTACTACATATTTGAACTAAATTTGCCGTACCTATAATATTTAGCTCAATACTTTTGCTTATATCTTTGTCATGAATTTCCATTGGCCTAGATAAAGCCGCGGTATGTAGTATTATATCAGGTTTAATCTTGCTTATAATTTTGGTTATTGAGCTTTTATTTAAAATGTTGCAATTTTTTTTAGACGCAAAATATAGATTTAATTTTTTATTCTCTTTTTTTAAGATTTCTGCAAATCTTCCATCTCCTCCGGTAACTAAAATTTTTTTTTTACTCATAAGAAAAATATTAAAATATACAATTAATCTTTAAAATTCCTCAAAATTAAATAAATTTTTTACTTATTCAAATCTTGGAATAAAATAGGCCATTCCTTAACTTTTGCATTCTTTTTAAACCAATACGGCATAAATCTTTCAGCTAGAAAAGCATATATTCTAATTTTACCATATCCCTTTAAATCAAATCCAAATATTTTTTCACATTTTTCAAGCCATTCAAATAAAGTTTTATAATAATCTTTCATAATATCTTTAGATTTACAAATAAACATATTTGCTGGGTTAAATGAAGTTTCCTTATTAATATACTCTTGAAAATCTTTTTTGTCATTTTCATTTAAAAATTTGATTGCTTCATCAAGCATTCCATTTCCATGAAACATATCAAATTGAAATCTTATATTCCTTTTTTTTTTAAAAATTGCACCAGGATTTCGATATAGAGCTACTTTTCCATATTTTAAAACTTTTAACCATTTAACATTTTCAACACTAATTTTGTTTGCCAAAATAACATCGAAATTATTCCACTCATCGGGTATATTATTTAATATAGTCTCTTTAAAATCAAAATTATTTTCAAGATCTTTATTTTCTTTCTGCCAAAATCTTCTATAGGTACAAAAGCCTATCCAGGTATCATCTAAAATATTTTTTAATTCATTTTTCCAAAGCCAGTAATGAAATGAATATTCTCCATAGTATGAATTTTTCGTAGATATATTTATTCCATTATCATCTGTTACCCAATCTTTTGAAAAACTATTTTTACCTAAGCCCACTGGAATATAATCAAGTTCCTTGACTTTATCTAAGTAATTGTCATTTAAACAAAGACAAAAAATTTTAGCATTTTCCATTTTAATTAAAATAAAAACTGAATGGTAAATTTTTTTTATCTTTAGATGATAGTATGGGCCTTTTTGCGGGCCATTTAATTTTTAAACTTGGGTCATTCCACTGAATTCCTGCCTCACTTTTTTTATCTCTATAATTTGTGCAACTATATACAACGATATTTTCTTTTTTTAGGCAAAGAAAACCATGAGCAAAACCAGGAGGTATAAATATAGATTTATTATTTTTGTCACTTAAGAAAATTTTAAAATGTTTACCAAAAGTTTTAGACTTTGGTCTACAGTCCAAGACAACATCAAATATCTCACCCTTTAAAACAGAAAGATACTTACCTTGAGGTTTTTTTTTCTGAAAATGCAAACCTCTTAAAACATTTTTTTTAGATTTAGAGACAACAGTGAAAATTAATTTTTGTTTTATTAACTTTTGAATAGATAATTCTCTAAAGTGACCTCTTTTGTCATAAAAATTTTTTGACACAAAAATCAACAAATCTTTAAATTTAGTTTTAATAATTTTCATTTATAACAGCTTTGATAAATATTTAGAATAATCACAATTTCCATAAAATTTAATTGATTGTTTTAAATTTACTTTACTTGTCCATTTGTTGTTAAAAGCAATTTCTTCTAAACAAGCAATTTTAAGACCTTGTCGGTTTTCGATTGCTGATACGAAATTGCTTGTTTTGTAAAAATCGTCCATTGATCCTGTATCTAACCAAGCACCACCTCTGCCAATCAAATCAGCTGATAATTGTTTTTTTGATTTGTAGCAATTTAACAAGTCTACTATTTCTACCTCACCTCTTTTTGAAGGTTTTAATTTTTTTGCGTATTTTATAACGTTATTATCAAAAAAGTATAAACCAGTTATTGCAAGATCTGAAAAAAATTTTTTTGGTTTTTCCTTAATTTTTATAATTTTATTTTTTATATTAATTTTTGCTATCCCAAATAATTCTGGCTTTAATACTTTATGTAAGACTACTTTTGCACCCTTAACTAATTTAATGTTTGATAAAAGTAGTTTTGAAAGATTTTGACCATAAAAAAAATTATCTCCTAATATCATTGCTACATTTTCTTTTCCTATAAATTTTTCACCTATAACAAAAGCGTCTGGCAGACCTTTTGGCTTGTCTTGTTCTAAATAAGAAATTTTAATCCCCAGGTTTTTTCCATTTGGTAATATTTTTTTATATTGTTCTAATTGCCCCTTATTAACAATAATTAAAATATCTTTTATTTTTGCTAACATTAAAATTGACAAAGGATAAAAAATTAGAGGTTTATCGTAAATAGGTAACAGTTGTTTGTTAACAGCTTTAGTTAAAGGACTCATTCGAGTGCCTTTGCCTCCAGCTAATATAATCCCTTTTCTGATCATGCTTTACCCAATCTGTTTGTAATGTCTTTTTTTGAAAGTGATTTATAATAAGACTTATTTTCAAAATACCAATTAAGTGTCAATTTTATTCCTTCTGAAAAACTTGTTTTAGGTTTCCAACTTAGTTTTTTTTTAATTTTATTACTATTAAGTGCATATCTAATATCGTGTCCTGGTCGATCTTTTACAAATTTTATTTTAACATTGTTACCCAGCTTAACTAATTTTTTTGAGTTTTTTACAAGTTCTTTAGTAACCTGCAAATTAGTCATATTTTTGTTGGAACCAATATTATAAAACTCTCCAATTTTACCTTTTAAGAATACTTTAATTAATGCTTCGCAGTGATCTTTTACATAAATCCACTCTCTAGAATTAGTTCCCTTTCCATAAATAGGCAAAGGCTTATTGTTTAAAATATTATAAATAAGTTTTGGAATTAATTTTTCAGGGTGCTGTTTTGGACCATAATTATTTGAGCAGTTAGTAACTATTGCGGGTAAATTATAAGTTCTCACATAAGAACTTACTAAATGATCTGAGGCTGCTTTGCTGGCTGCGTAAGGTGAGCTCGGCAGATAGGGATATTTTTCATGAGATCTTCCTGTTAAAATATCACCATAAACTTCATCAGTAGAAATATGAATTAACTTAGATTTATTTTTTTTTGAAAAATGTTTAAAACTTTCCAAAAGATTGTAAACACCAACTATGTTACTTTGTATGAAGCTATCGGGATTATCAATTGATCTATCAACATGAGTTTCAGCAGCTAAATTAAATACACCGTGTGGTTTATATTTAAATAATACGTCTTTAAAATTTTTATTTTTAATATCAAGTTTAATAAATTTATAGTTTTTTGAGTCTTTAAATTCTTTTACATTATAGTGATTGGATGAGTATGTTGCCTTATCTATATTTATAACAAAAAATTTTTTTTTTAATAAAAGATTTATGAGATTACTCCCAATAAAACCCAATCCACCTGTAACTACGATTTTTTTCATTATTTGTTTTTTATATTACAAAAAATTGTTAGTATAGTTGAATATACATATATCATGTTAATAAGTAGGCAAAATCTTTCAGTTATAATTGTTAGCTTTAAAAGTGATCATGTTATTCATCGATGCATTAGCTCTATAGATAAAAAAATTGAAATTATTGTTGTAGATAACTCAAATAACACAAGATTTAAAAAAGATATTGAAAAAAAATATGAGAATGTTAAATGCATTTTATCGCCAAAAAATATTGGAATGGGAGCTGGAAACAATACTGGGATTAAAAATATAGACAAAGATTTTGCTTTCATTTTGAATCCAGATGTTATTTTAGAAAAAAAAGCAATTGATGAAATTTTTAATGCATCAAAAAAAATAGATTCTTTTGGAGTTATAGCTCCAATCTCCGATAATATTAAATATCCGAATTATAAATTTGATAAAAAAAAAAATCATATGTTCGATCCAAATAATCCCTTCAAGGTAAAAAGTGTTGATGGATTTGCAATGCTTTTAAATTTAAAAAAACTGAAACATCTTAATAATTTCAATTTTTTTGATGAAAATTTTTTCTTGTATCTTGAAAATGATGATTTGTGCAAAAGATTAAGAGCACATGATGAAAATATATACATTATACCAAAATCTAAAATTTTTCATTTAGGGGGCGAAGCAGTTGATCTTAAATTTGAGTATGAGATTGAGCTTTCTAGAAACTGGCATTGGATGTGGTCAAAATTTTATTTTAATAAAAAACACTATGGGTATTTAAGTGCTACTTTAAAAATATTTAATAACTTAATATCAGCAATAATTAAATCTTGTTATTATTTAATTACCTTTAATAGTTATAAACGAAAAATTTACCAAATGAGATTGTCTGGTTTATTAAATTCTATGATGGGAAATAAATCTTTTTATAGACCAAAAGTAGATACTTAATGACCAGGAAATTCTATTAAGCTTTCTATTTTATAACTTTTTTTTCTTAAATTTTTACATCCATCTAGGTCAAACAAATTAATAACAAATATAAAAGCAGCAACTTTTCCTTGTGAAATTTCAATTAGTTTTGCTGCTGCTTCTGCCGTTCCACCGGTAGCAATTAAATCATCAATTATTAAAACCTTTTCATTTTCATTTATTGAGTCTTTATGAACTTCTATAGTTGCAGTTCCATATTCCAATTCAAAATCAACTGAATGAACATCTGCTGGTAACTTATTCTTTTTTCTTAACATTATAAATGGTTTTTTTAATACATACGACACGGCAGATGCAAATACAAAACCTCTGGATTCAATAGCAGCTATTTTATCAAAATTAAATTTTTTCGATTTTTCTATTATTTGATTAATTGTTTCTTCAAATGCCTTTTCATCTTTAATTAAAGTAGTGATGTCTCTAAATAAAATTCCTTTTTTTGGATAATCTGGTATTGATCTAATATAATTTTTTAAATACATTTTTAGTATGAATAGAATATTTGTAGCAGCTTTAAAAGAGGAAACACCAGATTTAGATTTTTTTTATCACACAGGTGTTGGTAAAATAAATGCAACTTATAATTTAACAAAAATTATTGATAAATATAATCCCCAGGAAATAATAAATTTTGGAACTGTGGGTTCAATTAACAAAGGTTTAAAAGGTATAATCGAGTGTACCAAGTTTTATCAAAGAGATATGGATGTTTCTGCATTAATGAATATAGAAATCGGCCAAACACCATTCGATGATATTAATGAAATAATTAATTCAAATGATGGTTATTCATGTGGATCAGGAGATAATTTTGTGACTGGACCAATAAGGATTAAGGTAGATGTTGTTGATATGGAAGCCTATGCTTTTGCAAAAATTTGTAAATTAGAAAATATTAATTTCAGGTGCTTTAAATTTATTTCTGATAATGCTAATGAAACTGCAGCTAATGATTGGATGAAAAATTGCGAAAAAGGAGCAAAATTATTCAAGCATAAATTGAAAAAGTTAAATTTATTATAATCATAATATTTAATTGAAATTCAAATAAAATTCTGTACTTAAGTTGTAAAGAGGTATTTTAATATGACTAAAGTTGGGGAACACATAACTATAGATATTATTGGAACAACTAAAGAGTATGATCCATCCTTATTTGAAAAGGTAATTCGAGACATTGCAAAAGCTGCGAATGTTACGATATTAAATATTTCTAAATATAAATTTGAACCACAGGGTTTTACAATTTTAGCTTTATTAGCTGAAAGTCATATTAGTTTTCATACATTTCCAGAGAAAAATGTTATTAGTTTTGACTTTTTTACATGTGGGGATGTTAGCCCTTCTATTGCAGTTGATATTATTAAAAAAGAATTTAAGTATAAAAGAATTGTCAAAAAAGAATTTAATAGAGATACTAAATCTTTATATCACGACATCTACAGTTCACCAGGTTTACAAAAATCATATGTTGTAAACGATGTAGTTGAAGATTTTAAATCTAAAGTAGGACAGCACATTGAAATTTTAGAATTAGAGCAATTTGGTAAATCTTTATTTATCGACGGGGAGATACAGGTAGCAGCGTCTGACGAACACTTATATAGCTCAACTTTTGTAGGTGCTGGCTTAAATTTAAATAAAGACAAAGAAAGAGCTGCTATTATTGGTGGTGGTGATGGTGGTGTAGCCAGAGAATGTATTTCCAAAAGATTTAATTTTGTTGATTGGTATGAACTTGACCCCGAAGTGGTAGAGGTTTGTAACAAACACCTAGGAGAGATTGGAAAAAAAGCTACAGAAAAAAATTCAGTTAAATGTGTTTGGGGTGATGCTTTTGAAAATATTAAGTCTGTAGTAGACGATGCCTACGATCACATTTTTGTTGATTTAAATGATGATCAGTTTTGCATAGATCTAGCTGCTAAAAATATGGATTCATTAGTTAGAATTTTAAAACCCAAAGGGGTAATAACAGCTCAAGTTGGAAGTCAGGATAAAAAACCTCTTCAAGTTGAAAATTGGCTGAATGTTTTTAATCATCATTTCGGAAATACCAATTTATCACGAATTTACATACCTAGTTTTGATTGTTCATGGAATTTTTCTTCATCAATCAATCATTAATTTTTTCTTTTTAATTTCTTTATTTTGTGAAATAATTGCTTTTAATTAAAGGAGAAAACAATGAATATATTTAAAAAAACAATATTAACAGTTCTAGCTTCTTTATTAGTTATCGGAAACGTTTACGCTGACAAAATAAAAATTGGAACTGAAGGAGCCTACCCCCCATGGAATGCAAAAGATGCTTCAGGCAGTCTAATTGGTTTTGAAGTAGAATTAGCAGAAGTACTTTGTAAAAATATGGGTCATGATTGCACAATCGTTGAACAAGATTGGGATGGAATGATACCCGCTCTTAAAGGAAAAAAATTTGATGCAATAATGGCTGGTATGTCAATTACAGATGAAAGAAAAAAAGTAATTTCATTTTCACAAGGTTATGCTGACGAAGTTGCTTCATTAGCGGTAATGAAAGGTTCTAGTCTTGAAGGGATAAAAACACCTGCAGGAATAAGCTTATCAAAACCTAACTCAGATGCGAAAAAAGCGTTAAAGACTATCAAGGGTGCTTTGGCTGGAAAAACAGTATGTACTCAAGTAGGTACAATTCATCAAAACTTTTTGCAGTCTGGTGATGTAGGTGTTGTTAAAGTAAGAGTTTATAAGACACAAGATGAGGTTAACTTAGATTTGACCTCAGGAAGATGTGATGTAGCGCTTGCAGCAGCAGTTGCCTTTACTGATTATGCTGAAAAATCTGGAAAATCAGTTGTTCTTGTGGGACCAACTTTTTCAGGTGGAGCTTTTGGCAATGGAGTGGGAGTTGGTATTAGACAAGCTGACACTAAACTTATGAAAGCATTCAATAAAGCAATTGATAAAGCTAGAAAAGATGGAGACATTAGTAGAATTGCTACTAAATGGTTTGGCTTCGACGCTTCTATGTAATTAAATTTTAGATTTGGCGACTATAATGTATAGTCGCCAATCTGTATGGAACTTCTAGCATTTGGAGATACTGGTTGGGGAGACGAATTATTTATCGCTACTCTTATGACTATTGCTGTTTCCATAACAGCAATGTTTATAGGTTTTTTATTTGCATTGGTAATTACGCCACTAAAACTATCTAGTAATAAATTTTTTAATTTTATAGGAAATTCTTACACTACCGTTGTTAGAGGTGTGCCAGAGCTATTGGTAATTTACTTATTTTTTTTTGGAGGAAGTGGTGCAATTATGTATGTTGCTTCAATCTTTGGTTATAATGAATATATTGAAATAAATGCATTTATTACTGGATCAGTAGCAATCGGTATTATTTCAGGCGCTTATTCTACTGAAGTGTTTAGAGGAGCTGTACAGTCTGTTGATAAGGGCCAATTTGAAGCTGCAAAAGTTTTAGGTTTAAGTAAGTCAATTCAATTTTATAAAATAATTCTTCCTCAAGTTTTAAGATTAGCTATTCCAAATTTAAGTAATGTTTGGCAAATAACACTTAAAGATACTTCTTTAATTTCAGTAACTGGATTAGTTGAAATAATGAGACAATCTTATATAGCCGCTGGCTCAACAAGAGATCCATTGTTCTTTTACTCGTTTGCAGCTGTTTTATATTTATTGCTTACCTATTTCAGTATGAAGTTAATTAATAAATTAGAGTTAAGATATAGTAGGGGATATTGATGGATTTTGAATTAATGCTCAATAGCTTTCCAAAGTTATTAAATGCAGCTGGTGTAACTCTAAAGCTTCTATCAGTTTCTTTAGTTGTTGGTTTATTTATAGGTCTTTTATTTGCAATTTTAAGATTAAATAAAAATATCTTTATCAACAAATTTGCTTATGGATACTCATATGTTTTTAGAGGAACACCATTATTAGTTCAAATATTCATTATCTATTATGGTTTGGGTCAAGTTGAGTATTTAAGATCTACATTTTTATGGGTTTTTTTAAAAGAACCATACTGGTGTGCAATTATTGCCTTTGCATTAAACACCGGAGCATACACTTCAGAGATATTAAGATCAGCTTTCCAGACTGTTAAACCAGGAATAATTGAAGCTGGTAAAAGTTTAGGGATTTCAAGTAAAATTGTTTTTTATAAAATACAAATACCAATAGCCATTAGGCAATCTCTTCCAGCTTATGGAAACGAAATTATATTAATGATGAAGGGTACTTCTTTAGCAAGTACAGTTACTTTAATGGATCTGACAGGTGTAGCTAAATATATTATTTCAACAACTTTTAGGCCTATTGAAGTATTTATTGTTGCAGGTGGTATTTACCTATTTATGACTTTTTTAATTCACAATCTGATAAAATATTTAGAAAAGAAATATAGTTTTCAATAAAACCAAGCATGTATCTTTCAAAAAAACAAATCGAGGACTACCAAAATCTTGGAGTAATAATTATTAAAGGTGTTTTTAAAAAATGGATTGAACCCTTAAAAATAGGATTCCAAAAAGTTTTAGACAAACCAAGTAAACATGGAAGAGAAAATGTCAATGATAGGAGTAAAGGTAGGTTTTTTGAAGACTATTGTAACTGGGAAAGAGTTAAAGAATTTAAAGATTGTATTTTTAATTCACCGGCTGCACAGATTGTAGCTGAAGCTACTGAATCAAAATCATCTCAAATTTTTCATGAACATATTTTTTTTAAAGAATCAGGCACACAAAAAGAAACCCCTTGGCACCAGGATATGCCTTACTATTGTGTGGATGGAAATAATACAGGAAGTTTTTGGATACCATTAGATAATGTTGATAAAGAAAATAATCTTCAATTAATTTTAGGCTCTCATAAATGGTCAAAATTAATTAGGCCAACAAAATGGTCTAACAACAAATCTTGGTATAAAGATGAGGGTTCATTTATGGATTTGCCAAAAGCTGAGGAATTTGAAAAAGATATTTTGATTCCAGAGCTAAATTTAGGAGATGCTATACTTTTCAATTTTAAAATTGTGCATGGATCAAGTGGCAATAATACTTTAAAATCCAGAAGGGCGTTCTCAATGCGATTTATAGGAGATGATGTTAGATATATTGACAGAAGTGGACCAACATCACCTCCCTTTGATGGAATTAATTTAAAGTCTGGTGATTTAATGCGTGAAGATTGGTTTCCTAAAATTTTTAATAGTTAGTGTATTCTTTAATTTCTTTTATTTTTGATCCTGCGTGATCATTAATTTCTAATTTAATCCTAGCTCTATCATCAGTTATGAAATGAACATCTCTTGAAAGTTTAGGCATTTTAAGTAAAATTGTTTTTTATAAAACACAAGAAATGACTAGCATAAAAACGAAAGCTATATTCTACGCATACTCAAGCAATGCCCTTGATCACTTGGCTCCTTATGCAATTCTGTGTCATCAAAAAAAAATGAAGTGTGTAGTAATTTATGGTGAAGATTTTGTTAGACATAAGGTTTATCCAAAAAGTAATATTATTAAAATTTTTACAGACCAAAATATCAATAGCTATGACATTCCTCGTTTTGAAAAAAAAGGATTTATTCAAACAATTTTTTACTACATTTGGCTTTTGGCAAATATATGTGAAAATAAAAATTATATACCAAATTATTTTAAAAATAAGATTAAAGGTCTTTGTAGTAGAGTTTACAAGCATCTTGATTGTGAATTAATTGGCAAAAATATTGCTGCAAATTTATTAAAAGATACAGAGAAAGTTCTTGTTTTCACAGATTATTGGAATGAAAACAAAAAAATACAAAATAGTTTTCTATTACACATGAAGGATAATGCCACAATTATTTCTACTGGACATGCGGTATGGCATTGGGGCGAGACCTCTATTAAGACACCATCTTTTTGTGAAGATATAGCTCTAGTCTCAAACCACTGGGAGGCAGCAGCTAAAAAATTTGTAAAAAGGAAAGAAATAATAGGCAGCTTACGCTTTTCAAAAAAGTGGCTAACGATTTTGGATCAATATAGTGTAAAAAAAATTGCAAACAGAGATAACAAAACAAGAGTTGTTGTTTTAACTCACACTGAAAAATATACTAATGACTGGAAAAGAATGTTTGAGTTACTTGGTAAACTTGCAAAACGTGATGATATAAATCTTAGTATTCTTCCACATGTTCGGGGAATGATAAATATGAAACCACCCATAGAATTAAAAAATGCCTGGGATAACAAATCAACATTAGATGTTTCTGTTAAAGACTCTGATATCGTGATTTTCTGGGAATGCTCTGGAATCTTTGAAGCTGTTCTAAGAAAAAAAAAAATATTTTTTTTATCTTTTTTAAGTATGAGAAAAGAAAAATATGTATGGGAGAAGAACGCCCCATCAAATGTTATAATAAAAAATGAAATCGAATTATTAAATGCACTCGATGAATATGATAAAAACAGCATCATAAACAATCATTGCTTTGAAGAAATTATTTGGCCCAAAGGTGATCCGTGGTTAAATGCCTCAAATTTCTTAGAAAAGACAATTGAGTCTTAATTAGTTGATTTAGTAAATTGTGTATTCTTTAATTTCTTTTATTTTTGATCCTGTGTGATTGTTAATCTCTAATTTAATCTTAGCCCTATCATCATTTAAGAAATGAACATCTCTTGAAAGTTTAACAAACTTCTCTCCAAAATCTTTATTTTTTTCACATAATCTTTTATCATCTTCTATGACCCACAGCTTAGCATTTATTTCTTTAAGTGATTGAAAGAGTTTATTAAGCTTATCATCAGACTTTACGTTCTTATTTAATTGATCTTTTAAAATTAAATGATCATTTGAAATGAATTTTAGTTTCTCAGGATCTTTAATTTTCTCTTGTTTAATTTCTAAAATTGAAATCTTATCCAAAAGCTCTCCAATTGAAACTTCAACTATAATTTTATTCATAAAATTAAATACTGTGTTATCTTGTTATAAATATGTCCAATATTTTAATTATTAAACACGGTTCATTAGGAGATATAGTTCAAGCAAGTGGGGCAATTCAAGATATATTTGAAAATCATAAAAATGATCAAATTTATTTACTTACTACAAAACCTTACTTTGAATTATTTAAGAAAAACCCATTTATCCATGAAGTGATTTTAGACAAAAGACTACCTAAATATAACTTAATTTATTTATATTTTTTGATGAAAGAACTGAAAAAATGTAAGTTCTTAAAAGTTTTCGACTTACAAAACTCTTCCAGGACCACTTTTTACAAAAATATCCTTTTCCCAAAAACAGGTCATGAAACCTGGTCAAGCTCACAAACAACATTGCCAGCAGACATGGAAAAAGTTGAGTTTGATAAGATTTCTGTCCTTGAACGATTCGATCATCAACTAAAGATCTCTGGTTTAACAACTCTAAATACCTTGAGACCCAACTTTAGCTGGGCATCTTCTGATATTAGTGAAATTAAAAATCAATATAATTTGAAAAAATATATTTTATTATTTCCATTTTGCTCACCACATTTAACTATTAAGAAATGGTCTTATTATAACGACCTTATTAAGCTTATTTCAGATAAGTTTGTTGATGAATATAAAATTGTTACAGCCCCTGGACCTTCTGAAATAAATGATGCAAAAAATATAAATGCACTTGCTCTATTAGATAACGAAAAAGCTCTAGATATTTCTCAATTAACCTCATTAATAAAAGATAGTTCTTTTATTATAGCTAACGATACAGGACCAGCACATATAGCCGCTCATGTAGGTGCTAAAGGTTTAACTTTGTTTGGAAAACACACAACAGCTTACAAAGTTAGTATTGAAAGAAAAAATTTCAAAGCAATACAAGTTTCTGACTTGAGTAATTTAAGTGCTGAGAAAGTTTTGGAACGATTATCTAATTTTTTATCTTAGTTTCTTTCACTAATATTAAAATTATAGGTACAACAAATAATTTAGATAGCAATCTAGAAATAGAAAAATTTAATTTAGAATTTTTTTATATTCTTCAATAATATTAGACCAATAAAACCTAGAGACAGAATCTTTTGCATTTTTACCAAATTCTAAATATTTCTTATTTTCAATCATAGAATTTAATGATGAGTAAATATCACCTAAATTATTTCCATCACATATCAATCCATTCTTATTATGATCGATTGCATCTGAAGCGCCACCATCTTTTCCTCCGAGTGAGGGAACTCCGTATTGAGCAGCCTCTATATAAACTATTCCAAATCCTTCAACTGATGTTTTGTGAATAATGGAAGGCATTACAAAAATATTTGATTTAGCTAATAAAGAATTTTTTAAATCTTCACTTATATCTTTGAAAAACATAACTTGAGCACTTAGGTTAAGTTCTTTAACCAATTTCTTTAAATTCTTTTCTTCATCACCGTGGCCAATACAAATATAAACTATATCTGGGTATTGTTGTTTTAAATTTCTTAAAGCCATGATTACTTTTTCATGATTTTTTCTTTTATCAAATCTAGAAACTGTAATTAACCTTGGTGTTTTAATCTTAAGTAAACTTTCAACTTTTTCTAAAGATTCTTTATTTAATTCTTTGGTAGGATTAGTTCCTGGATTAATAACTATAATCTTATCCTGATTAATACCATTATCTATTGCAAGGTTTCTAGTATACTCAGAATTTGAAATCACTTTTTCTACATTATTAAGAACTTTAATAATTCTTTTATTTACAGAACTTCTTTTGGGATGATTAATTTCTTTTCCATGAATTAAACAATATTTTTTCTTATCTGTTTTAATTAGTTCTAAGCTTTTCCAATGATCAGCAATAACTCCTTGAACTTTATTTTCTTTTAAAAATTCATTGATTAATTGAGCTTTTCTAATCTTTCTAAGGAATTTAATTCCACCAACTCTTTCTATGGAAAATGAATATTTTTTATCAAACTCTTTGTGATTTTCTTCGTAATCTGCAAAAACTTTAATCATAAAGTTTTTAGACATCTCTTTAGTTAAGCCCCACATTAGATTTTGCATACCACCTAATTCTGGTGGAAAAGCTCTAGTTACAATTAGATACATTAATTATTACTTCCACTTAATGCCACAACCAGCACTCGGTGTTTGTTTTTCAGGTCCCTTACCTGTCTCAGCAATTTGTTTCATAGCTGTTAATAAATCACTTTCTCCATTTCTAACAGGTACTAACATTTTAAGTTCTCTTAATCTCCCTCTGTATTGAAGTTCTAAATCTTTATTATAACCAAAGAAATCTGGTGTACATACAGCATCATAAGTTTTTGCAATTTCTTGGGTTTCGTCAATTAAATAAGGAAAGTTAAATTGATTTTTTTTTGAGAATTCAATCATATTTTCAAAAGAATCTTCAGGATAATTCACTGCATCGTTTGCACATATAGCAACAGAGTTAATTCCAACTTTTTTTAGCTCATTACAA
>Ga0307986_10001848_pt1 | contig 15319 bp, 14 predicted proteins | sample EllFjometageno82_FD_203170 | JGI IMG/M metagenome (GOLD analysis project Ga0307986, IMG submission 203170) | Marine microbial communities from Ellis Fjord, Antarctic Ocean - #82 | ecosystem: Environmental > Aquatic > Marine > Unclassified | place: Southern Ocean | collected 2014-10-09
TGATAGAAGTCTTTCCCCATGTAGGAAATGCTGCGTGAGCTGCGTCTAAAGCAAACTCAACATCTTTTTCGTTAGAACGTGGCACCTGACAGATAACTTCATTGGTAATTGGTGTTGTATTGTCAAAATATTTACCAGATTTTGGTTCTACAAATTTTCCACCAATAAAATTTCCATACTTGGATTTAAATGGAAATTTAACTTTGAGGTGTGAAGTGTCTATGGAAGATGACATTTTCACACTTTTAGTTTGTGCACTCATTGTTTTCTCCCGTTTTTTATTTATATTAAATTTAACTACACTCTTAATTTTCATTATACGGAAAAGGATGCCGTAATGTAATTTTAGGTTGTATTTTATTTTGTGATAAAACTAAAAAAGGGACACGAAAGGCTTTTTATAGCCTTTCGCTGAGATAACATCTGTAATTTTCTATTTTTTTTCTGCGTCAGTTGTTTCTTTTTGATCTTCAACTGTGTCTTTTTTTTCTACTTTTAGATTTTTTTTGTCTACCAAATTACTTTCTGAATCTTTTTCTTTAGCAACCGGATTTCCATCGAGTGCTTCTCTTACTGCCGTAGCTTGATCTCTAATGGTTTTTTCAATTTCTTCAGCAGCTTTAGGATTTTGCTCTAAAAAGATTTTAGCATTTTCTCTGCCTTGACCGATTTTTTCACCTTTATATGCATACCAAGCACCTGCTTTTTCTACAACACCGGCTTTAACTCCGAGATCTACAAGTTCACCTGTTTTACTTATTCCTTTTCCGTACATAAGGTCAAATTCTACTACCTTAAACGGTGGTGCCACTTTATTTTTAACTACCTTAACTCTAGTTGAGTTTCCAATAATTTCATCTTTATCTTTTATTGCACCTATTCTTCTAATATCTAGTCTTACAGAAGAATAGAATTTTAAAGCATTTCCACCTGATGTAGTTTCAGGACTTCCAAACATAACTCCAATTTTCATTCTTATCTGATTTATAAAAATTACCATTGTGTTTGACTTAGAAACAGATCCAGTTATTTTTCTTAAAGCCTGGCTCATTAATCTTGATTGAAGACCAACGTGATGATCTCCCATTTCTCCCTCTAATTCAGCTTTTGGTGTTAGAGCAGCGACTGAGTCAATAACAAGTACTGATATCGATCCTGATTTAATTAATGTATCTGCTATTTCTAAAGCTTGTTCACCTGTGTCTGGTTGAGAAATTAACAACTCACCAGTTTTTACACCTAATTTTTTTGCGTAAATCGGATCAAGTGCATGCTCGGCGTCAACAAAAGCGCAAATTCCACCTTTTTTTTGAGCTTCAGCTAATACTTGAAGTGCTAAAGTTGTCTTTCCTGATGATTCTGGTCCATAGACTTCTATAATTCTGCCTTTTGGTAACCCTCCAATTCCAAGCGCCAAGTCTAGGCTAAGAGATCCTGTTGACACTGCCTCAATGTCTAATGCTTGTTGCTGGCCAAGCTTCATTACCGAACCTTTACCGAAATTTTGGTCTATTTGGCTGATAGCAGCTTCCAAGGCTTTGTTTTTTTCTTTTAATTCCTGTTCTTTTTTACTGTCTGATTTTACTACTTTTAAGTTATTTTTTATCATTTTTTATCCTTTTATATTCTTTTAGTTGTTCGAATCGTTGATTCAAATGTACACATTTTGTTCTTTTTTTTCAAGTGTTAAAAATTAATGTTAAAAGGGGTTAAAATTTAAGATTTTTTAATTTTTTTTATCGTTAAATCGCCAAGAACAGCTAAAAGTTCAAATTTAGAAATTGCAAAATTACTTTCTGCTTTAGCTTTTGCTATCCTTGCGTTTAAAAGTAAGCTTCTTGATTGAATGACTTCTAGAGTCGTTCTTGTGTTACCTGAGTCATATTCTAAAGTAATTCCCTCGTTTGCGATTTCAGCTGCTTTAACTTGAGCTTGTGTTGCCTCTAAAATACTTTGTGATGATTGATAAACTGACCATGAGTTTGCAGTATCAGTTTTTACCTCATTCATGATATCCTGAAGAATCAAACTACTTTGCTCTTTTTTGAATTTTGATTTTTTTAATGAAGAATAATTTTCTCCTCCACTAAAGATGGGAATTGTCAGAGTAGCTTTAAGTATCTCTTGGTCTGTTTTATCAATGGTAGAGCTATAATCTTTATTTTTAGACTGCGTATAGTTAACTGATGCTAAGGGAGAAAATTTAGATTTTGCAATGCTTACATTTTTTTTTGCGACTTCATAATCGAGTTTAGCAAGAAGTAGTTTTAGATTATTTTTTTCTGAAAATGCTAAAGCTGTGTTTAAGCCCTGAGGAAAACTTAAATTTAAATTTAAACTATCAGTAAAATTATCTTTTAAAATATTGTCTGATGAGGGCATTCTAATAATTCTTTCAAAATTACTTTCAGCTGACAAAAGCTCTGTGTCTGCTGAAATTAAGTTAGCATTGGCTCCAGCAAGTGAAGATTCGGATTGGGCTAAATCTGTTAAAGTGATTTCTCCTTTTTGTAATCTAGACCGGTCTGTTTCAACTTGTCTTTCAAATAAATCAACATCAGCTAAATTGAATTTTTTATTTTTAATTTTATAAATCAAATCGTAATAAGCAAAAGCAGATTTTAATAAAACCTGTTGTTCAGTATTTTTTAACTTGAGTAACGCTTGCTCTGATTCAAGGTGAGATTTTTTAAATAAATTATAGCCTTGAAATCCTTGAAAAATTTTTTGATCTACAGATAAAGACTGTGTAGCTACATCATTGCTAGTGTCGGGTAACGCTACTCCTATCTGATCAGTTCTATTAAAGGTCTGGTTACTGCTTTTAGTTTTTGAAATAGATACACTCGGTAAAAACTCACTTTTTGAAATATTAATATTTTCTTTAATAGCTTTATAGTTTTCTCTTTCCGCGTTTAAGGTTGGATTATTTTTGTAAGCACTTTCTAGATACATTAAAAATTCAGAAGCAGAAACTGAACTTAAACTAAAAATAAGCACGATAAAAATGATAGAAAATTTCATATTAATTAAACCTAATTTTATTAAATCTATGTTGTTTATCTAAATAAAGAACTGCATGGGCTTTGAGTGATAGATCTTTAATCATTTGCATAGTAGTTCTCTCATAATACATGATAAATTCACGTATCTGCAATGGAGACATAATTTTTTTACCCTTAGAAGTCAATTGAAGCTTTTTTTCTTGTAAAACTCTCCATTTATAAACGCAATCAAAACTGGGAACTTTTAAAAAAATCAACATATTAATCTTATTAAAAATTTTTTTATATGCATTTTTTAATTCGTTATTTACTCTTGATCTCCATTTTAAATCCGGATCTTGTTTTTTTTCAAAAATATTAATTGGTTTTAATAAATCTTTATTTCGTTGAGGCCTAGCTCCTACACACCAACCTTCAAAAATAATTATTTTAGGCTGTTGTTTTATTTTTTGCCAATATTTTTTTGAAAAACGATCGTCTCTTGATTTATCAAAACGAGGAACATGCACTGGCTTAAAATTTTTTTTAGTTAAATCAATAAATATTTTGTTTATCAAATTAGTGTCGTGCGTACCAGGAACACCGCGTGTTTTAAATAATTTATTTACAATTTTTGCAAGATTGGTTCTTTCGCTTAAAGTTTTGTAAAAATCATCAATCGAAAAATAAACTACGCTTAGGTTGTATTTAATTTCTAATATTAATTTTAAAACTTGTGTTATAGTGCTTTTGCCTGAACCCTGTCCTCCTGCGAGCCCTATAATCTTAATTTTTTTATTTTTTTTATAGTCTTGATAAATTTTTTCACAAATGGGTAAATAAAATTTATTTAATTGAATAATTTTATTGCGAAAGGGGTTGCCCCGTGTTTCTTGAGTAGATAAAAAACGTAAATATTCTTTTTCTAAAATATTTGCAGAACTATATTTTATCATCTTAGGATTTTTTTAAAGCTCGTTCTAAAAATTCTAACCTATCTTGCCCCCAAAATAATTCGTCATTAAAAATATAAGTAGGTGCCCCAAAAACATTTTTCTGAATAGCTTCTTCTGTATTTTCTGTATAAATTTTTGAAACCTGTTCTGATTTAGCTAATGAAGACAGTTTGTTAAAATCTATTTTAAATTGTTTGCTAGTTAATTTGATGTTATTTTCGTCTGAAATATCTTTTTCTTCAATCCATAATTTTTTTAAAAGGGCATGTCCAAAAAGCATTTTAACACCAAGCAAATTTGCGGCTATTGTGTATTTTGCTGGAATGTGTGGATCATTTGGAGGAAAAAATTTTGGTTTAATGTTAATTTTAATATTTAGAAACTTGCTCCATCGTTTCAGTTCATCTAGTCTATATTTTTGCCTTTGCGTTGATCTTTGCGGAACAGGTACCCCTCCAGTTTTAGAAAATATTCCTCCCACTAAATCACATGGTTTTTCAACTATTTCTGCATTATGTTTTTTTGCAATTGTTTGTAATTTTTCAGAGCCAAGGAAAGTAAATGGGGATGCTAAACTATAAAAGTATTCAATTTTCATATTATGGTTGGATTAAATCTTTTTCTACTATTTAATCAAATGTTTATAAAAAGACATATTGTTATATTTATCCACAAATAATCTACATATAGTTCGGATGTTCACGTTTTGACTCACTTTTGATTCCTGTCTGGACTCATTTTACAACCTTTTAGTGTGTAAGTTTTTCTATGTTGGAGATGTTAAATTTGCTGTTTTTAAGTTCATTTTCACTTTCTCTAAAAGAGACAATGAAAACTAAAAGATTAAATAGAATGATCAATATTTGAAAAAGCAAAAAGTTAAATTTTATAAAAATTCCAAGATAATGAAGTAAAGCTAATAAGGCGAGTGATGAAAAAAAAAGTCGGTATTTAAATACAGCTATAATAGAAAAAGAGTGAATAACAAGTTTGAATAATGACATTTGCGTTGGACCAAAATATCTTATTCCTCTAATTGAATTAACTTCATTGTAGTTTTTTATATTATATTTAAATGACCCAGAATAACTGCTCCACAAGCTTGCTTTAGTAGACAACGTTTTTAAGTCAGGCTTAGTTATACAGCTATAATTTCCAAAATTAATAAGCTCGCCAGTTGTTAATAAAGTTAGATACTTGTGAAACCTGTAAAGTACTTGAAACAAAAAACCTTCTGACCTTTTAATACGTTTCGCCACAACAGATCTATTCGGATCAAGCAAGATCTTGTTAACTAATAGTTTTAATTCTTCAGGTCTGTCCTCACCGTCTCCATCCATTAAAATAAGGTAATCAAAGTTTGAACTTTCAGATAAGTACTTTATACCAAAAGCATTGCACCTAGCATGACCCTTGTTTTTACGCATATGAATAATTTTAACTGAGTTGATTTGAGATGGAATTTTAATTTTTGGATTTATTATTGTTGAGCAGTCATCAACTACAATGCAATCAAACTGGGCTCCTTTTATATTTTTTATATTTTCACTAATATTTTTTAAAAGCTTTATTAGAGATTCCCAGTCATTATAAATAGGTATTAATATTATAAATTTTTTCATCTTTTTCCAATCATGCAGATTCCTTGTTTTTTAATGCTACCAAACTCTCCAGGACAAACTGATTTCAAAATATTAACATTGCCGACATAAATTACACCGCCATTTAATTTGAGTTCTTTTAATTTTGGCTCTAAATTACTAAACCACCTAGGCCTAGATTGAAGATGATAAGATAAATTTCCAGCTACCCATTCGTCTCCGACTATAACCGCTATATTATTAACAAAATTTTTATCCCACCTATTTTGCACTAAATATGCGATTTCTTTACCCGGATAATCTGTCCTTTTGTTATCTTTTGAAATCGAAATATACAAATAAGCTGCAGGAGAAATAATGAAAATAAATAAAAAACTAAACATAAATCTTTTTAAAAAATTTAAATTAATTTTAGTTTTAAAATGATAAATAAAAAATAAACCAAAAAATAAATAAAAAGGCGTCATCCACATAGTGCGAATATTGGTTCCAAAAACTAAAGAAGTTAAAAATATTAATAAAATTGGCGCAAAAGTAATAAAGATTAAAAAAATTGATTTTTCATCTCGCTGATTAAGTTTAAATTTAAAGTTAAAGTTTTTAAGTATTAAGCTTAGAAGTATAAAAAAAGGTAAAAGAGTGATTATCTGCTTAAAAATAAATTTTATTGGATAAGTAAAATGATTTAAAAAAACGTTGCTTTCGAGGTTTGTTCTTTTTAGTCCATAGGCAATAGTTTTGTAGTCATTGTCTATTAACCAACTCAGGTGGGGACTTAAAACTAAAAAAAAAACTATGATTGGAATAAAATATTTAAAATTAAATTTTTTATTTTTTTTTAAATAATAAATAAAAAAAAGTTTTATACCTATCAATAAATAGATAAATAAATATTTAGACAAAACGCCCAGTCCCGCAAACAACCCGAACAATACCCAATTACGAATTTTGTCGTTTTTAAAACTTTGCCAGCTATAATAAACAGTCAATGACCAGAAAGGAATTTGACACACATTGACGTTAAATTCTGGTGTAGTAAAATTATAAAAATAAATTCCTTCAAGCAAAAAAACTGAAATTAATGCATGGGTTTCATTTTTTAAAAATTCTTTAGCTAGCTTAAAAATAGCAATAAATGAAAAAATAATAAATATTTGGCTTAATAAATAATAGGCCCAATCTTGATTGCCAAATAATTGATAAAAAATTTCTGGAAAAAAAACACTCAGAGGTGGATGTTTGTCCCAACCCCAATCTAAGTGAGTGCCCCAAGCTAAAGCTTCGATTACGTCTAGGGGCAAATTTTTATTTGAAAAAAAAGGTATAAGCGTCCAAATTAATAAATGCGTTAAAAGAAATAGATTAAATATAAAAGAAATATTTTTTTTTTTCATTATTCTGTAGCAAATTAATACAATTTAAAGTCTATTGACACGCATAATTTGAAACATATACTCCCACTTTTTTAAATATGATAAAAAAACCTTTAAAAAAGCCAATTGCTAAAGTTGTGAAAAAATCTACTAGCAAAAGTTATGTGCCAAACATTAAAGAAAAGTATATGTGTGCTAAACATAAACAGTTCTTTACGGAAGAATTACTGCGATGGAAAAAAGATATAATTAAATCAAATTCTTTAACTAATCTTTTAAACTCTTCAGATGACAGCGTTTCATCAGCTGATATGGTTGATCAAGCCTCTTCCTACACAGATAAATCAGTTGAAATGAAAGCGTTAGTTAGAAGCCGAAAGCTCATTGAGAAAATTGATTCAGCTTTACGTAGAATTAAAGATGATTCTTACGGATATTGTGAAGAAACATCTGAGCCAATAGGATTAAAAAGACTTATGGCGAGACCGGTTGCTACTCTATCAATCGAATCTCAAGAAAAACACGAGAGAGATGAAAAAATTTATATTGATGATTAAGCGCTAGGAATCTTTTCGCCCTTTTCTAATAAATCATATCCCTTTTGAACTGCTTCTCTTTTTGAAACAAGTTCATACCATCGAGTTAAGTTTTTATATTTTTTCAACCCAATGTCGTGCCATTCATGTCTGGCAATCCATGGGAAAGTAGCGATATCAACTATAGAATAAAAATTTCCAGCTAGGTAATCTACTTTTGCTAACCTCTCGTCTAATTCTTTATAAATTCTAGTACAGACTTTAAAGTATCTCTCTTCTCCAAATTGACTCTTACCTTGATTGTAGTGATGAAATTGATGATGCTGACCAAGCATAGGGCCTACATAAGCCATTTGGGCCATCAACCATTGGTTGATAACTGTCTTTTTATCTTGATCATAAAACTTTCCACTATGTTCACCTAAATAAATCAAGATAGCGCCAGATTCGAAAATACTAATATTATTTTTATGATCGGTAATAATAGGTATCTTACTAAATGGACTTATTTTTTTAAACTCAGGTTTAAACTGTTCATCTTTAGAAATGTCAATTGAAGTAACTTTATAATTGTATTTTATTTCTTCAAGCATAATTGAAATTTTTTTACCGTTTGGTGTGTCAGCGGTAAAAAGTTCAATCATTTTTTTCCTAATCTATCCTGAATTGTTTTGGAAGATGTGGTAAATTCAAATCTGTACTTTTCTTCAGGCCTTGCTCTTTTAAAGCACTCTACAGATGCTAAAGCAACTTCATGAAACCCAGAAAGAATTAGTTTAAGTTTACCAGGATAAGAACAGATATCTCCAGCAGCAAAAATACCTTTTTTATTAGTTTGAAAATTTTCTGAATTTACCTCAATAGTTTTTTTATTCATATTAAGTCCCCATTCTGCGATAGGCCCAAGCTTCATAATTAATCCAAAAAAACTTAATATTGTATCTGTTTTAATTTTTTCAGTTTTTCCATCTTCAAATTTTATTGTAATAGATGCTATATCCTTATCTCCTTCTATAGACTCTAATTGACAAGGTGTTTTAATTGAAATTTTTCCATCTTTTTCTAATTTTTTTATTTCTGCCAACGTATGTGGGGCTCCTCTAAATTCATCTCTTCTATGGATTAAATTAATTTTTGAAAATTTTGAAAGCTCTAGCGTCCAGTCTAGAGCTGAGTCACCGCCTCCAAAAATTGAAATATTTTTATTTTTAAAAGCTTCTTTATTTTTTACTGCATAGAATATTGATTTACCCTCAAATTTTTCTGCTTCTTTTAAAGAAAGTTTTCTAGGTTCAAAAGATCCCACCCCACCAGCAATAATTATATTAGGGGCTGTAAACTCATTGTTATTATTTGTTTTAACAATCCAATTGTCTTTATCTTGCATCACTTCGTCTACTCTTTCGTTGTAGAAAAATTGTGTGTTAAAAGGCTTGATTTGTTCTAACAAATTTTTTGTTAATTCTTCTCCTGTGCACTCTGGAACAGCTGGGATATCATAAATTGGCTTATCTGGATAAAGTTCTATGCATTGTCCACCAGGTTTATCTAAATTATCTATTACTATGGATTTAAGTCCTTTAATTCCTAATTGATGAACCGCAAATAATCCTACGGGACCTGCTCCGATTATAATTGCATCTGTTGTTATCATTTAAGTTTGTTTAACAGGTGTTGTCACTATTAGTCCGTCTAGATCATTTGAAACAATAATTTGACAACTTAATCTACTATTTTTTTTTGGTTCATAAGCCATGTCTAGCATGTCTGTTTCTGCATCATGTATTTTTTCCAGTTTAGAGAACCAATTTTCTGAGACATAAACATGGCAGGTTGCACAAGCCATTGAACCTCCACAGTCAGCGTCTATTCCTTTAACGTTATTTTGTATGGCTCCTTCCATAATGGAAAGGCCCGTTGGGACTTCAACTGTGTTTTCTTCACCATCGTGTGTAATATAGGTAATTTTTGGCATTAGGATTAATATAGGTATTAAAAATAATAGGGCAAGGGTTTAAAGTTACACATCTTTTGCAGGTTTAAAACCAATTAAGCGCTGAATCATTAATTAATAATGATGTTGTTTTTATTAGATTTTCTTTTTTTTTTGATGATAATTAAATTTAATAAGAAACTAAAAATACACAAATGTCTAAATATAAAGAAATTTATAATTCATCTATAAAAAATAAAGAAGATTTTTGGAAAAAAATTTCTGAAGATATTTTTTGGTATGAAGAACCAACAAAAATTTTAAATACTGATAACCCTCCTTTCTATAAATGGTTTGAAGATGGTGTAACAAACACTTGTTACAACGCACTAGATTATCATATCGATAATGGCCGAGGGGAAAAAATAGCAATCATTTATGATAGCCCTATTACAGATACACAAAAAAAAATCACTTATAATGAACTTAGAGATAAAGTTGCTTTGTTTGCTGGCGCGTTAAAAAAACAAGGTGTCAGTAAAAAAGACAGAGTTATTATTTATATGCCTATGATCCCTGAGGCAGTAATCGCTATGTTGGCCTGTGGAAGAATTGGCGCAGTTCATTCAGTTGTTTTTGGTGGTTTTGCAGCAAATGAACTTGCGAGTAGAATAGATGACTCTAAAGCAAAACTAATAGTATCTGCTTCTTGTGGTTATGAGCCAGGTAGAACGGTTGAATATAAACCACTTTTAAATAAAGCAATAGAATTAGCAAAACATAAGCCTAACAAATGTATTATATATCAAAGAGAAAAATTTAAAGCAGAACTAGATACCGCTATCGATATTAGTTGGGAAGATTCGTTAAAAGATATTAAACCAGCAGAGTGTGAAAGAATGAAAGGAAGCGACTATGCTTATATTCTTTACACGTCAGGTACGACTGGATTACCAAAAGGGATTGTGAGAGACATTGCTGGTCACATAGTTGCTTTGAAATGGACGATGAAGAATATTTATAATATTGATCAAGATGATGTGTGGTGGTCAGCAAGTGACATCGGTTGGATTGTAGGCCATTCTTATATTGTCTACGCACCCTTGTTTTACGGATGCACAACAGTTTTATTTGAAGGTAAGCCTGTAGGAACACCTGATCCTGGAGCTTTCTGGAGAGTTATTTCTGAACATAAAGTTAAGTCTCTTTTTACAGCACCTACGGCTATTAGAGCTATTAAAAAAGAAGATCCTAGTGGAGAGTTTTTTAAAAAATATGATTTAAGTAAATTTGAAAAATTATTTCTTGCGGGAGAAAGAGCTGATCCAGATACAATTAAATGGTTTGAAAAACTTTCAAATTCTCCTGTTATAGATCATTGGTGGCAAACTGAAACGAGCTGGGCAATAACTGCCGATTGTACAGGTATTGAATCTTTTCCAGTAAAATATGGCTCTGCCTTCAAACCTGTGCCAGGCTACGACGTAAAAGTATTAAATTCTGAAAGAAAAGAAGTTATGCCAGGTGTAATGGGAGATATTGTTGTTAAACTTCCCTTACCTCCTGGAACGTTCCCTACTCTTTGGGAGGCAGATGATAGATATAAAATAAACTATATGTCGACTTATCCTGGTTATTATCAAACTTATGATGCAGGACATATTGATGAAGATGGCTATGTTTGGATTATGTCAAGAACAGATGATGTTATTAATGTTGCAGGTCATAGATTGTCGACTGGCGCAATAGAAGAAGTATTAGCTGAACATAAAGATGTAGCAGAATGTGCTGTTCTTGGAATAGCGGATAAACTTAAAGGTCAAATTCCAATCGGCTTACTTGCTCTGAAGGCAGGGGTGACTAAAGATAAAAAAGAAATTACCGACGAATGTGTAAAAATGATTAGAGATAAAATTGGTCCAGTCGCGGCTTTTAAAATAGCAATTGTTGTTAAAAGACTTCCTAAGACAAGATCAGGAAAAATTTTAAGAGGAACAGTTAGAAAGATTGCCGATAATGAACCTTATAAGATACCAGCTACTATTGACGATCCAATGATTTTAGAGGAAATAAAAAAAGACTTAATTGAAAATAATATATTAAAAATCTAAAGGTTGTCCTGAGCCTTCGATGTTAACTTTTCCATCAGACATAACTATTTTACCATTAACTATTGTTGCTATTGGAAAGCCTTTTACAGTATAATTATTAAATGGTGTCCAACCACATTTACTTCCAATCATTTCATCTTTAATAGTTTGTTCTTTATTCATATCTACAATTGTTAAATCAGCATCAAAATCTTCTTTAATATAGCCTTTGTTTTTGATGCCAAAAATTTTACAAGGATTTTCACACATTAATTTAATTAACTGCTCTAAACTTAATTTTTTATTATTAATATGATTTAACATAACAGGTAAAATAGTCTGCACTCCAGGCATACCTGAAGGGGAAGCAGGATATTTTTTTTTCTTGTCTTCTCTTGAATGGGGAGCATGATCAGAACCTAAAATATCAACAATAGAATTTTTAACAGCTACCCATAATCTATCATAATGTTCTTTTTTTCTAATTGGTGGGTTCATTTGAGCAAGCGTTCCTAGCTTATCATAACAATCTGGTGCGTATAAAGTTAAGTGTTGGGGTGTTATCTCAAAAGTTACATTTTTTTTATGCATTGCTAAAAAATCAACTTCTTCTTTTGTAGTAACGTGTAATACATGAATTTGTTTGTTGTATCGTTCTGCTATTTTAACAACTCTACGAGTAGATGAAATAGCACACTCTGTGTTTCTCCATTCTGGATGAGAATGAACATCGCCCTCTTTAATGAATTTTTTTCTTAAATTTAATATTTCCTCATCTTCAGAGTGAATGGAAACTATTCTATCGCTCTGAGAAATAACTTTTTCAATATCAGCTTCTTTATCAACTAACAGTTTACCTGTTGAAGAACCTGCAAAAAGTTTAACTCCACAACAGCCTTTTAAACCTTTTAGCTTTGCGAGTTGATCAACATTTTCTGGGGTAGCACCAAAATAAAAAGCATAATTGCAATGCATTCTGTTTTTTGCTAAGTTTAGTTTTTTATCAAATTCAGCTAAGTTAGAAGTGGGTGGATTCGTATTTGGCATTTCAAATACTGAGGTTACTCCTCCCAATACAGCTGCTCTACTGCCACTTTCTAAATCTTCTCTATCTGTTGAGCCGGGCTCTCTAAAATGAACTTGTGTATCAATTATACCTGGTAAAACTATTCTGTTAGAAGCATCAAATACTTTCACACTTTTTACTTCAATTTTTCCAATTTTTTTAATTTTATTACCGACTAAGGCTAAGTCAGTTTTTTCTAACTTTCCATTAACGTAGCAAGAACCATTTTTAATAATGAGACTATAATTTTCAGACATGACTAATTAAATATATTATACATTACAAACTTGCAAATATGGAAAAAAATCAAATTACTATACTTGAAAATAGAGGTTTAGTTTTAGTTGAAGGACCTGAGGCTAAAAATTTTCTTCAAAATATCTTAAGTAATAACATTGAAAAAGTAAATGAGACTAATTCAATTTTTTCAGGAATTTTTACACCACAAGGAAAATATTTGTATGAGTTTTTTATTATTAAAAATAAAGAAGGATATTTGTTGGATTGTGACATTGAATTAGAAGAAGGTCTAATCAAGCATCTATTAAAATACAAATTAAGATCTAAAGTAGAAATTAAAAATTTATCATCATCCCATGTCGTAGGTGTTATTAGTGAAGAAAAATTTATAGAGATTCAGGCAGAAGTAAGTTCTGACGAAAAAACTATAATCTATAGAGATAGTCCGTTTTTTCTTGATCCACGAAATATTCTATTAGGTGCAAGAATTCTATCTAGTCTTGAAAAACTTCACCTGACTATTAAAAAGCTAAATTTAAAGATTATAGATAAATCTAATTATTTAAAACTAGCTCATGCTCAGGGAATACCAATTCAAGGAGTAATAAATCTTCAGGATAATCTTTTTGGCTTAGAATCTAATTTTGAGGAATTAAATGGAATTGATTTTAAAAAAGGTTGTTACGTTGGGCAAGAAAATACGGCAAGAATGAAACTTAAAAATAAATTAAGAAGAAGACTTCTTCCAATTATTTCAAAGACAAAATTAAAAGTTTCTGATGAAATTAAATTTAAAGAAAGCGTTGTAGGAAAAGTTTTGATTGATGGCGAATATCCTTTTGCATTAATGAAAATTTTTGATCCTGAGTTTCAAGAATTTCCCAAACAAAGCTTAAAAGTTAATGGGTTTGAAATTCAAATATTAACACCTTCTTGTTTTGATATTTAAGACATGGAAATAAATTTTTTATTTTTTTTTTGTATTGTTCCTGCAATTATTATTTTTGGTATTGCTAAATCAGGATTAGGTGGATCTATTGCTTTGATCTCCATTCCGTTGATGACAGTTGTTATGCCTTTGGGGCAAGCTTTAGCAATTATTTTACCTATACTTATTCTTTCTGATTTTATTGCTGTGTATAGATTTAGAAAAGAATTTGATCCCGAAATTTTGAAGCTGATAGTTCCGTTTGCTGCAGTTGGGATTTTTATAGGTTCAATAACATTTTCTTATTTTTCAGAAGATTTACTAAAATTTATTTTAGGTTTAATGGGATTTCTTTTTTCATCTCATTATTTTTTATTTAAAAGAAATAAAATTACTCCTACTAAAAAAAATTTCATTAAAGGAAGTATCTGCTCAACTGTGGCTGGATTTACAAGTTTTTGCGTTCATGCAGGTGGTACACCAACAAGTATTTATCTCCTGCCTTTGAGACTTAAAAAAAATGTATACGTGGGTACAAGAGTTATCTTTTTTACTTTCGTAAATTTAATTAAATTTCCTTTTTATATACATCTTTCTATGGTTACATTTGAGAGTTTCAAACAGTCATTGATGCTTTTCCCGTTGTCAGTCTTTGGTATTCTAATAGGCTATCAAATTTTAAAGTATATTGAAGAAAGTCTTTTTTATAATATCATTTATATTCTAATCTTAATAACGAGCTCAAAACTTGTATATAGCTACTTCTTTTAATTAAAATTTGATTTTTTTTTATAAAATGAAATATTAATAAATAAAATTATGTATAAAAATTTTCAAGATTTAATTACTACTAATATTAATAAAAATTTTTGGATTAATTTTGCAGTCTTTTGTTATTTCACAATTATTTTAGTTAACTATTTTCATAATAATTATAATCCTTATAAAAAAATTTCTCAAAATGCAGAAAGTGAGAACGCAGAGCTTTTCTTTAAGTCTGATGGCAATAGAAGTTTAAAAATAGATATTTCAGATCGATTATCTGAAAATGAAATATATAGTTTTTTTGATGAACGAAGCTGTAAAATTTCTGGTGATTTGCACGATAGGCATAAAGTTAGGTGGGTAAAAAATATTTTTTTAAAAAAAGTTTTTGAATATTCTGAAAATTTTAGTCAAATAGCGCCATACTATGTAAATATTTTTTTACACAGTTTAATTCTTTTTCTTACTTTTTTTTTAATAAATAATACTTTTCGTTATAATAAAAGCTATAATTATTTATTCCTTGCTTATATTACTTTTATATTTCAGCAACTACTTAGCGAGTACAGTTACTCGATTTTCGAAATGTTTTTTTTAAGTCTTGCTTTATACGCCAGTAAGAGTAGGAGTTCTTTAATTTTTTTTCTCGCTTGTGCACTAGCAGTTTTAAATAGAGAAAGTGGTTTTATAATTTTAACAACATGGTTTATATTTAATAAAGATATAAAAAAAATTTTAATAATTTCTTTTTCAACTATAATTTTATTTTTAATTTTTAATTTTGACCTTATAAACTGTTTGTTTAACCCAAAATTTTTTATACCACTAGAAAATCAAGAAGGTCAGG
>Ga0307986_10001849_pt1 | contig 15316 bp, 14 predicted proteins | sample EllFjometageno82_FD_203170 | JGI IMG/M metagenome (GOLD analysis project Ga0307986, IMG submission 203170) | Marine microbial communities from Ellis Fjord, Antarctic Ocean - #82 | ecosystem: Environmental > Aquatic > Marine > Unclassified | place: Southern Ocean | collected 2014-10-09
TGCAAGTGTAATAAGTTTCTACTAAATATTTTGCCATTTTTCCTTTAATTAATTTTTATTATGAATCTTAAGATAATTAATTTATATACAAATCCTTACTTTAGTCTAATTTAAATTATACAATTCAGAATTGAAGAGCTAGTAAAATTATATGTTGACACTTTTAAAAAAAATTTTCATTTGGTGGAATCAAGAAACGCTAGGAACTAAAATAGAAACAGTTTTTTTTGGAAAACTTGTTGGTAGTGATTCACTTGGAAATAAATATTACACAAGTAAAGCTGGAAAGAGGTGGGTTATCTATAGTGGTGATATTGATGCGTCAAAAATACCAAATGAATGGTACTCATGGATTCATTTTACTCACAACAAAATTGAAAACAATCACGATTTAGAAAAATATGTTTGGCAAAAACCTCATCAATCCAATCAAACTGGAACACAAAATGCCTATCATCCAAATAGAAATAATGAACAAATTAAAAAAAAATATACAACTTGGAAAAATTAACTATTTGATAGTTTTAATTTTTTTTTTTTTACCAGCAGCTACCTGTTGGGCATCTACCCCAGAAAGCACTGAGGGCAAGTTTATAGAAATAAAAATTTTAGATAAGGTTAGCTCTAAAAGCAATCTTTTGAAACTGGAAATTGGTATAGAAAAAAAATATAAAAATTTATCAATCAAAAGTTTAAAATGTAAAAATTCAGAGTTTGATGACAATCCTGAAATAACCACTTACATTCAAGTTAAAGATTTAACAAACAAAGATAATGATGAAGTTTTTATTTTTAATGGGTGGACTTTCTCATCTAGTCCAACAATAAATCCTTTTGATCATCCAGTTTATAATATTTGGCTTATGAAATGTTATTAGATAACTTTTTCATTATCCAACCAACCAACGTTAAAGTCTGAATCAATAAACTTTTTGTGGTTAAGCAAGATTTTGTGTAGAGGTATTGTGGTCGTAATACCCTCAATTACAAACTCGTCTAATGAACGATTCATTCTTTGAATTGCTTCAGTTCTATTTCTTCCTTGCACAATTACTTTACAAATCATGCTGTCATAATAGGGTGTAATTTTATAACCTTGGAAAATTGCACCATCAACTCTTGTTCTAAAGCCAGATGGCTGATGACACATGCCAATGGTTCCTGGTGATGGCTGAAAATTTTTACTAGCATCTTCAGCATTAATTCTACACTCAATGGCATGACCTCTTGGATTAATATCACTTTGTTTGAGCGCCGTATCACCAGTATAAGCTATCCAAATTTGTTCTTTAATTATATCAATTCCTGTTACCATTTCGGTTACTGGATGCTCAACTTGAATTCTTGTATTCATCTCTAAAAAATAAAACTTCCCGTCCTCATAAATAAACTCAACTGTTCCAGCACCCTCATATCCAATTTTGCTCACCATATTTACAGTTTTTTCAAAAAGATCTTTTCTAATCTCATCAGTTAAAACTGGACTAGGGGTCTCTTCTATTAGTTTTTGATGTCTTCTTTGCACTGAACAATCCCTTTCATGAAGGTGCACAGTTCGATTTTTCCCAGATAAAACTTGAACTTCTATATGTCTTGGATTTTGGAAAAATTTTTCAATATAAACTTCATCATTACCAAAATATTTTTTAGCTTCTGATTTAGCTGTCGAAAAAGATATTTCAAATTCTGCTTCTTTGTGAACAATTTTCATTCCTTTACCACCACCACCACCAGAAGCTTTAATTAAAACTGGAAATCCTATATTTTTACAAAGTTCTTTAGCTTCCGTTATATTAGTCACACCACCTTCAGAACCTTCAATTACAGGTAGACCATGTTCTTGAGCAATCTTTTTTGCTTGAATCTTATCACCCATCATTTTAATAAGCTTTGAGGAAGCTCCAATAAATTTAATATTATTTTCTTCTAAAACTTTTGCAAAGTTTGCATTTTCTGACAAAAAACCGTATCCAGGGTGAACAGCGTCTGCTTTTGTAAGCTCAATTGCTGACATTAATGCAGGCACATTTAAATAGCTGTTTGCTGGTTGATGAGAACCAATGCAGACACTTTCATCAGCAAGCCTTACATGCATACTATCTCTGTCTACGTCTGAGTGAACTGCAACAGTAGCTATTCCCCATTCCTTGCATGCACGTATAACTCTAACTGCAATTTCTCCACGGTTTGCAATTAGAATTTTTTTAAACATTATTCAACAATAATAATGGTTTGGCCATACTCAACAGGTTGGCCATCTTCTACACATATTTCTTTAATAATTCCATCAGCAGTCGATGGCACATGGTTCATAGTTTTCATTGCCTCAACTATCATAACCGTTTCACCTTTTTTGATTTTTTTTCCCACTTCAGCAAATTTTTTAGCACCTGGCTCGGGAGAGAGATATGCTGTACCAATGATAGGTGACTTAACTTCAGTCCCAGATATTATTTTAACTTTTTCTACATTTGATATGGGAGCAGAAGCTGCAACATTTACAGCTTGATTTGAATTCGACGATATTGATTTAGATACTTTAATTTTAGTATCTTTATCAGTGTACTCAATCTCCGTTAAATTAAATTCATTTAAGTAGTCAGTTAATTCTTTAATTATTTTTTTATCTATTTTCATTTTTTTAACATGTCTTGCATTGCAATTATGGCTAAAATATAACCATTTTCACCTAAACCAAAAATTCCACCATTAGCAATATCACTTATTAATGACTTTTGTCTGAATTCTTCTCTTTTATATATATTTGATATATGTAGTTCAATAATTGGTTTTTTATAAATATCTAAAGCATCTCTAATAGCAACAGATGTGTGAGTGAAACCAGCAGCATTAATAATTACACCATCAAATTTTTCTTTTGCTTCTTGTATAGTTGTAACCATTTCACCCTCTATATTAGATTGATAAAATTCTAGATCAAGATTTAATTGAGTAGCTTTATTTAAACAATTTTTCTTAAGTTGATCAAAAGTTATAGAGCCATATTGTGATTGTTCTCTTTCACCTAATAGATTAAGATTAGGGCCATTAATAATTATAATATTATTACTCATTCAGCACTTATACAGTATGAAAAAAATAAAAAAAATAAAAAAAATAAAAAAAATAAAAGTTAAAATAAATGGTAAGTTTTTAACAATAAATGAAAATTTAATCCTTTCAACTTTTCTCAAAGAGCTAAAAATTCCTCTTAAAAAAGTAGCGATTGAATTAAATCAAGAAATAATAGATAAAAATAAAATAAGTAAAATAAAATTAAAGCAAAATGATAAAATTGAAATAGTTCATTTTATTGGGGGTGGTTAGATTGAAACAAGATAAACTAATAGTAGCTAATAAAAAATTCACTTCAAGACTGATAGTGGGCACTGGAAAATACAAAAGCATGTCAGAGTGCGCCAAGGCCATAAAATTATCTGGCGCAGAAATAGTCACAGTAGCAGTTAGAAGAGTTAATATTTCAGATAAAAGAAAACCGTTATTAATGGATTATATAGATCCAAAGAAAATTACCTATCTACCTAACACAGCTGGCTGCTTTACCTCTGAAGAAGCTCTTAGAACCTTAAGACTAGCTAGAGAAATTGGTGGATGGAAGTTAGTAAAACTTGAAGTATTGGGTGATAAAAAAAATTTATTTCCAGACATGATAGAAACTTTAAAGTCTACTGAGATTTTAACTAAAGAAGGTTTTAAAGTAATGGTGTATTGTAATGATGATCCGCTTATGGCAATAAGATTAGAAAATGTTGGTGCTTGTGCAATTATGCCTCTGGCTGCACCCATAGGTTCGGGACTGGGCATACAGAATTTTACAAATATTAAAATTATCAGAAGCCAGACAAAGCTTCCTTTGATAATCGATGCCGGCTTAGGTCAAGCATCGGATGCAACTATAGCAATGGAATTGGGTTGTGATGGAGTTTTAGTTAACACAGCAATAGCAAATGCAAAAAAACCTTTTACAATGTCCCTAGCTTTTAAAAATGCTGTAATTGGAGGCAGGCAATCATTTTTAGCAGGGCGTATAGAAAAATGTTTATACGGAAGTGCATCTTCACCAACAAAAGGTATTATTTAAACAACAGCTGGTTTTTTAAAAAAACTTCTTCTTAAAGAATGGTTTTTTTTTGAAAGGTTTTTTTTTAATAGCACTATCAAATAATTTAACCTCTTTTTTTTGTTCTTCTAAGTTTTTTAATTTTTCAATATGCGTAAATATTTCTATTGTTTTTTTAGTACTGTTTTGCAGGTCTATTATATACTCAGGAATAATAAGAGTGTTGTCAGCGATAATATCAATTTTTATCTTATTCTTATCCTCAAAGTATTTTAAATCTTCAATAAAATTTTCTTTCATAAAGTCTGAAATTTTTTCACAAATTTTTAATTCAACAAATTTAGCTTTTGTTAAAACAGCTTTAACTTCAACTAATTTTAATATTTTCATGGCAAAAGATTCATCTGTGAGAGTAACTTTCCATTTCACAGCACTCTCCCGAAGTCTCTGCCTAGACATTTCAAGCAATCCAAAATTACTAATTCTTCCTATCTGAATTCTTGCCCTATCTGTTCTACATTTTTCTTTGAGTTTTCTTTCAACTAATCTTCTATTTCCAAAGCTTATCATGTCAATAAAATCAATAATTATTAAACCAGATAAATCTCTAATTTTTATTTGTCTTGATATTTCTTCCGCAGCTTCAAGGTTGGTATCTAGCGCAGTGCTCTCCACATTTTTTTGTTTTATTGAACTTCCAGAATTTATGTCAATAGAAACTAGTGCTTCTGTCGGGTTGATTACTAAATATCCACCAGATTTTAATTTAATCTCTGAATCATAAATTTGATTTAGTTTTTCTTCAATATTTTCACGAAAGAATAAAGGAACTTTTTCTCTATATTTCTTTATCTTTTTAACATGAGAGGGCATTGTTAATTTCATGAAACTTTGTGCTTTTTTATAACCTTCATTTCCTTCGATCACTATACTGTTTGTATCCTCATCATACATGTCTCTTAAAGTTCTTTTTATAATGTCACTCTCTTGATGAATTAGTGATGGTGCTATCGAGTCCAATGCAGTTTCTTTAATTTTATTCCAAGTTTTTATTAATGCTTGAAGATCATGATCTATATCATTTTTTGTCTTATTCGATCCAGCAGTTCTTACGATAAGCCCCATTTCTTTTGGAATAATTATGTCATTTAAAATTGTTCTAATTTTTTTTCTTTCACCTGGATTAAAAATTTTACGAGATATTCCACCACCTTTTGATGTGTTAGGCATTAAAACTATATATTTACCAGCAATAGAAATAAAAGTACTCAGCGCAGCACCTTTTTGTCCTCTTTCATCTTTTAGTACTTGAATCAAAATTACTTGATTTGGCTTTATAACTTCTTGAATTTTATACCTTTTTAATCTGAATCTTGGCTCAGGTCTTTTTTTCTCAATCATTTGAACTTCTTGTGAAGGACCAGCATTTTCTTGAATTTCTTGTGACGAGCCATTATCTATAACAATTGCATCATTTGGTAAATCTTCAGAAGCTGATATTTCCATCTCTGTTTCTGGCTGTACCCCAACAGGATCGTTAATATCTAAATTGCCTTCAGTAATATTTTTTTCTTCCTCTTTTTCACTTTCTTTTTGAAGTTCTTCCCTGACTTTTTCCTCTTCTTCTTTTATTTTATCAAGGTCACTTTGTGGGATTTGGTAGTAGTCTGATTGAATATCGTTAAAGGATAAAAAACCATGTCTGTCTCGTCCAAAATCAATAAAAGCTGCTTGCAGAGAAGGCTCTACTCTACTAACTTTTCCAAGATAGATATTATTTTTTATTAGGTTATTTTTTAGGCCTTCGTACTCGTAATCTTCAATATTGTCACCAGATTTAAGAACAACTCTAGTCTCATTTGGATGCGAAGCATCAATGTATAAATTTTTTTCCATATTTTTTTGATTAATTGTTTCATTTTATATTTAAATAATATTAAATTTTGTTTGAATTCAGATGCCTTAACTTTAACAAATTAATATATATATTAAAGTTAAATGTATCGAATTATAATTAAAATACTTACACTAATTTTAGGCCTAGGTCTATCAGCCACTTTTTTGTTGCTAGCTATTCTATGGGCTTTTTCTAGCAATTTACCAGATTATAAGTTTCTTAAGAGTTACAAGCCCTCAGTTTCAAGCAAAGTTTATTCTGGAGATGGAGAGTTAGTAAAAGATTTTTCAGCAGAAAAAAGAATATTTGTACCATATAATGCAATACCAACGATAGTAATTAATTCATTCTTATCTGCAGAAGATAAAAATTTTTTCTCTCATCCTGGTGTAGACGCAAAAGGAGTTATGCGAGCTGTCATAAATAATATTTCAAATTTAATCTCATCTAGAAGACTAGAGGGAGCATCAACCATTACACAACAAGTGGCAAAAAACTTTTTATTAACAAATGAGGTAAGTTTAAATAGAAAAATAAAAGAAGCAATTTTAGCATTTAGAATAGAAAGAGCCTTATCAAAAGAAAGAATATTGGAGCTATATTTAAATCAAATATACTTAGGAGAAGGGTCATATGGTGTTGCTTCAGCAAGCTTAGAGTATTTTGATAAACCGATTAGTGAATTAAATTATGAAGAAGCCGCATTGTTAGCGGCACTACCAAAAGCACCAAGCAGATATAACCCATATAAAAATATTGAATTAGCTAAATTTAGAAGAGATTTAGTTCTAAAAAATATACTTGAGAATAACTATATAGATAAGAAAGAGTATAATAAAATTATTAGCAATAAAATTACTCTTAAAAAAAGAAAAAAAATTTTTTTAGAAGATGCGAGATATTACGTCGAAGACATAAGAAAAGATGTAATCGAAAAACTTGGTTTTGATGATGTCTATAAGCAGGGATTAAATATTAATACGCCAATTAATTTAAACTTACAAAAAATAGCCACTCGAGCTTTAAGAAATGGCCTAATTAGTTATGACAAAAGAAGAGGTTGGCGTGGACCTATTTTAAGAGGGAAAAGCATAGATAACTGGACTAATGGATTAGAAAAGTACAGATTAGAAAAATCAATCAATTGGGATTTAGCAATAATAAAAAAAATTGATAAATTTTCAATAGAGATTGAAACTGAATCAAAATTAAAAGGAACTATAAAATATGAAAATATTTCATGGACCAAAAAAGAATTTAATCAATTACTGAATATTGGAGATGTCGTATATGTCGAAAATATTATTGATAGCATATTTGCTTTAAGGCAACTACCTGATGTTAATGGAGGAATAGTAGCAATGGACCCTTTCACTGGAAGAGTTTTAGCATTAAGTGGTGGTTTTAGTTTTAAAAAAAGTGAATTTAATAGAGCAACACAAGCCTTTAGGCAGCCCGGATCTGCTTTCAAACCATTCATTTATGCTTTAGCTCTTGAAAATGGCTATACACCATCAACCTTAATTTTGGATGCACCACTAGTTTTAGAACAAGGATCTGATTTAAAAATGTGGAAACCAGAAAATTATGGAAAAAAATTCTATGGACCTTCTACCTTGCGAATGGGTTTGGAGAAATCTAGAAATTTAATGACAGTTAGAATAGCCCAAGACCTGGGGCTCAAAAAAATAGTTAATTTTTCAAAACAATTAGGCATCTACGATAATCCTAGCGAACTATTGTCTATTTCATTGGGTTCAGCTGAAACAACTTTGTTAAAGTTAACATCTGCCTACTCTTCATTTGTGAATGGCGGTAAGTTAGTGAAGCCTATAATGATTGATAGAATTCAAGATAGTGAAGGAAATACTATATTTAATAATGAAAAAAGAGAATGTATAAATTGTAATCAATTATCTTTTTTAGGCGAAAGCTATCCAGAGATAAAAGATAATTTTCTTCAAATATTCTCTGCTGAAACTGCCTATCAAATGACCTCAATATTAGAAGGTGTTATTCAAAATGGTACTGGAAAAAAATTAAAAGATCTTAATTTAGACTTAGGTGGTAAAACTGGAACATCGAATGGAAACACAGACACATGGTTTATTGGTTTTACTTCAAAACTGGCAATAGGCGTGTATGTAGGGTCAGATAATCCCAAGCCACTTGGAAAATATGAAACAGGAGCAAAGACCGCATTACCAATTTTTAAAAATTTTGTGAAAAATGCCATTAATAAAGAAGAAGCTAGGCCTTTTAAAGTTGCAGATAATATTTTAATGATGGTTATTGATCCTGTGACAGGACAAAAAGCAGACAGGAAGTCTAAAAAGACAATAATAGAAGCTTATAAAAAAGTACCAATTGAAAATAATTTGAGTTCAGACATTAAACATAGATTTAAAAATAATAATATATTAAAGTTCTATTAATGGAAAATATTTATTTAAATTATAAATCTGAAATAGAGAAAATCAATCAAAGAGTTAAGGAGTATCTTTGAAAAAAATGATATTCATTCAAAATTAAAGAGTAATAATCTAAAAATGCTAGAAAATAATTTCTGGCAAGATAAATCAAATTCAAAAAAAATTATTAAAGAAAAGAAATTCTATGAGGATTTAATAAGCTCATATGATAATTCTGTTAAATCTATAATCGATTTGCATGAATTAAATGATCTGGCTATAGAAGAAGAAAATCAATCTATAATAGATGAAGTCTTAGAAAGTTTAAAAAATCTAAAAAAATTGGCAAAAAAGAATGAAACAAAATGTTTCTTATCAAATGAAAGTGATAGCCTTGATTGTTATATAGAAATTCATGCAGGAGCTGGAGGAACGGAAAGCCAAGATTGGGCTGAAATGTTAAGGAGAATGTATTTAAAATGGGCAGTTTTAAAAAATTTTAAATCACAGTTAATAAGCGAGCACAAAGGTGATGAAGCGGGATTAAAATCAACTACAATAAAAATTGAAGGTGATTATGTTTTTGGTTGGTTAAAATCGGAGTCAGGAATTCATAGATTGGTTAGAATCTCTCCTTTTGACTCTGGAGCAAGACGACATACAAGTTTTGCAAGTGTTTGGGCCTATCCGGTGGTTGATGAAAATATTGATATTGAGATTGTAGAAAAAGACTTAAGAATTGACACTTATAGATCTAGTGGAGCCGGAGGGCAGCATGTTAATACAACGGATAGCGCAGTTAGAATTACGCACTTGCCATCAAAAATTGTAGTTCAGTGTCAAAATGAAAGGTCTCAACATAAAAATAAAGATACCTGTATGAATATGCTTAAAGCAAGACTTTATAACTTTGAAATAAAAAAGAGGGAGAAGGAAAATGAAAATATAGAATCGTCTAAATCTGAAATAGGATGGGGGCATCAAATAAGATCATATGTTCTTCACCCTTATAGAATGGTTAAAGATAATCGAACCAATTTTGAAAGCCCAAACCCAGATAAAGTGTTAGATGGAGAAATAGACGACTTTTTAGAAAGCTCACTGTATAAAGTTAAATGATTAAAAAAATAATTAAGATTTTATCAATCATAATTGTAGCGGTTGTTTTAGTAATCTTTTACTTAAGTTTTGTTGGAATAAAAACTACAAAATTCAATAAAAAACTTTCAGATAGAATCCTAGAAATCAATAAAAAAATAAACGTAGATTTAAAAGATGTCAAATTTTTATTAGACCCATATAATTTTTCAGTGAATGTAACCACTAAGGATCCTGTAATAAGATTAAAAGACAACAAGTTACAAATAAAAAGTATAAAAACAAACTTATCCTTGAAATCATTAATCTATAATGAATTTTCTATAGATGATTTACAAATTTCTACAAAAGAAATTAAACTTAATGATTTAATTTTATTAGTAAGAAGCTTTAAAAATTCAACTGAACTATTTTTATTAGATAAAATTATTAAAGATGGACTGTTAACAGCAGATATTAAGTTAAAATTTGAAGACAGTGGAAAAATAAGTGATGATTATAAAATAAATGGGTTTATTAGAAATACCAAGTTTAATTTTTTTAATAAGTTTATTGTAAAAAATTTAAATCTTGAATTTAATATTGATAAAAAAGAATATTTATTCTCAAAAATAAAAGCTAATTTTAATGATTTGGAGCTATCATCTTCATTAATTGAAGTTGTTGAAAAAAAAAATTTATTTTTAATTAAGGGAATAGTCCTAACTGAAGAAAAAAATTTTAATAAAAGCCAACCAAACATCTTGTTTAATAGCTTTTTCAAAGATCTTGGTATTGAAGAAGCAAAGTTAAGTTCTGTTAATAATTTTTTCTTTAATATTAATAAGAAATTAAAGGTTAATGATCTGAATATAAATTCAAAAGTAAACTTAGACCAACTATCTATAAACAATAAGTTTATAAATCTAAAAACTTACCTTCCTAACTCAAAGGAAGTAACTAATTTTGAAAATCATAAAATTACAATCAACTATAGTAAAGACCTATTAGAAATTAAAGGAAATGGTGAAGTCTTAATTGAAGATAAGTTTGATTTTATTAATTATAAAATGATAAAGAATAAGGATAAATTTACATTTGATACCAAGATAAATCTTAAAAATAGTAAATTGGTAGTAGATTTTCTTGATTATGAAAAAAATAATAATTCAGATACTTTAATTTCGATAAAAGGTAAATTTAAAAAAAATAGAGAAATTAAATTTGATTTAATTTCTCTAGTAGAAAAAAATAATAAAATTTTATTTAAGAACCTAAATCTTGATAAAGATTTTAAAATCATGAATATAGATAGTTTTATTTTTGACTACCTGAATAATAAAAAAATTAAAAATCAAATACTTTTGGAAAGGCGTAATTCAAATTATACTATTGAAGGAGTGAGCTTTGATGCTACTAAATTAATAAATCTAATAATGGACAGTGACGATGAAAACTCTTCTTTATTTAGTAATCTTAATTCTAAAATTAATCTCAAAGTCAATAAAATTTATATTGATGAAGTTAATTTTATAAATAATCTTTTAGGAAAAATAAATTTTAAGAATAATGAAATTGATTATTTAGACTTTAAGTCAACTTTTCCCAACAGTAAAAAAATTACCCTCTTAATCGAAAATAACAACCAACAAGAAAAAATTACAAAACTTTTTACAGATTTTCCAAAACCACTAATTAAAAGATACAATTTCATAGAGGGTTTTGAGGAAGGTTTTTTAGATTATTACTCAATAAAAAAAGATGGAACCTCCAATTCACTGCTAGTCATTGATGACTTTAAAGTTAAAAAAGTTCCTGTGTTTGCTAAGATTTTAAGTCTTGCCTCGCTTCAGGGTATAGCCGATCTATTAACGGGAGAAGGAATTAGGTTTACAGATTTTGAAATGAAATTTTCAAATAGAAAAGGATTAACCACTATTGAAGAAATGTACGCGATTGGACCTGCTGTATCAATATTGATGGACGGATATATCGAATCTAATAAATTAATTAGCTTGAATGGTACATTAGTTCCTGCCACTACTATTAATAGATCCATCGCTTCGATACCTATATTAGGTGATATTTTAATAGGTAAAAAGACAGGTGAAGGAGTTTTTGGCGTTAGTTATAAAATTAAAGGTACTAAGGATAATCTAGAAACAACTGTAAACCCTATTAAAACTTTAACACCTAGATTTATAACTAGAACCTTAGAAAAAATTAAAAAAAATTAAGTTAACTCAACCTTAATATGTCTTTTTTTCCCTAAAGATAATTTGATTATATTATTTTTAAAAAGGTTTTTGGTAATAATTAATTTTTCATCGGTAGTTACTTGGTTATTAATTTTAATTCCATTGCCTTTAATCAATCTCCTTATTTCACTCCTAGAGGTCTCTAATTTAGATAGTATAATTAGATCAATAATATCTATTTTTTTATCTAATTGATTTCTATTTATTGAAATTGAAGGCAACTCTGAACCCAAAGAATTTTCAGAAAAAGTTTTTTTTGCAGTTTCTTCACTTGCTTTAGCTTCATTTTCTCCATGCAACATGGAAGTGGCTTCATTGGCAAGAGTAATCTTTAATTGATTAATATCCTTGTCTTTAATATTTTCAATTTTATCAATATTTAAATCAGTAAAAATTTTAAGAAATTTTAAAACATCTCTATCATCGATATTTCTCCAAAATTGCCAATAATCATAAGGTGATAAGAATTTCTTATCTAACCATACTGCCCCAGATTCTGTTTTACCCATCTTGGCACCGGATGCTAAAGTGATTAATGGAGTGGTTAAACCATAGGCTTGTTTATTTGAATGTCTTTTTATAAGATCAACACCATTTACAATGTTTCCCCATTGATCAGAACCTCCCACTTGAAGAACACAGTTTTCTTTTTTGTTTAATTCTAAAAAATCATAAGCCTGTAAGATCATGTAATTAAATTCCATATAACTTAAGGACTGCTCTCTTTCCAATCTAGTTTTTACACTGTCAAAGCTTAACATTTTATTTATTGTAAAATGCTTACCAATGTCTCTTAAAAAAGAAATATAATTTAAACTTTTTAACCAAGTGTAGTTATTTACAAATAGTGGTTTAGTTTTTGGGTCTTTGTCATCTAGAAAATTTTTTAAAATTTTTTCAATATTATTGATATTTTTTTCTATTTCTTCTTCTGATAAAATTATCCTTGTTTTATCTTTACCAGATGGATCCCCTATTCTTGTTGTGCCACCACCCAATAATACAATGGGACGATGACCATGCTTTTGCAGCAATCTTAAACACATGATTTGAAGTAAGCTACCAACATGAAGGCTTTCAGCTGTGCAGTCAAACCCGATATAAGCATTAATCTTCTCTTTATCTAACAATTTAGACAAATCATCTTCACCAGTACATTGGTAGAAAAATCCTCTTTCTTTAAATTCTGTTAAAAATTTATTCATAAGTATATGGTTCTACAATATACAAATTTTTTAAAAAAAAAATAAGAATGGCAAAAATTTATACAGCTTTAGGGCTAATGAGTGGAACTTCAATGGATGGAGTAGATGCTTCAATTATTCAAACAAATGGAAAGTCAGAATATAAGGTAATTTTAGACAAATATTTTGAATATCCCAAAAATATTTATAATGACCTAACAACACTTAGGGATAAGATAAAAAATTCAAAAGATTTAAAAAAACACCAAAAAAAGATTAAATCTATAGAAAAAGACATAACTATTTTTCATGCGGAATCTGTGAAGAAAATTCTTAAAAAAACACAGTTAAATGTAGATTTTATAGGATTTCATGGACAAACAATTTTTCATAACTCAGGAGAAGGGGTATCCAAGCAATTAGGTGATGGAAAGCTTCTATCAAAACTTACAAAAAAAAAAGTTGTTTATGATTTTAGGCAAAATGATTTAAAAAATAGTGGCATGGGAGCCCCTTTGGCTCCTATATTTCATCAACTATTATATAAAAAACTTAAAAGAAAAATTGGTGGAGTGTCTGTTGATTTCTTAAATATAGGTGGAATCATTAATTCTACAAACTTTTGGCACGGATATGAAGATCAAATAATAGAAGCAAAAGATATAGGCCCAGGCATGTGTTTAATTGATAAGTTGATAAGAGATAATATAGATCAAAGATATGACAAAAATGGATTAATAGCAAAATCTGGAAATATAAACAAAGCAAAATTAAAAAAATTACTAAAAAATTTAGATAAAAATGTTGATGGAAAAGAAATACATAACTTGGAAAATCTTTCAGAAAAAGAAAGACTAGCATGGTTGACAAATTATAATGGTCGAGTTTCTCCCTCTCTTGATATAAAACAATTTGATTACAAGATTGTAGAAAAATTATCTTTAAAAGATGCTGCCGCTACTTTAATTGAGTTTATTGCTCTGACAATAGAAAGACAAGGTTACTATAAAGGTTGCTGTATAATTCTATGTGGTGGAGGTAGAAAAAATAATTTTTTAATTAAGCGAATAAAAAAAATAAACAAAATTTGTAAAATTAAATTGATAGATGATTATGGGATAGATGGAGATTTTATTGAATCTCAGGCATTTGCTTATCTTGCTATAAGATCTTATTTGGGTTTACCAATTTCATACCCAGAAACCACAGGATGTATAAAACCATGTACCGGCGGAGTTATAGTTAAGAGTTATTAGAATAATGCAGATTCTTTTTTAATATATTTATCTAAACTTTTTACCAAAATATCTTCTGTTTTTGAAAAAAAATGATTAGCATCGTTTACAGCTTGAAAATCTACTTTAATTCCTTTTTGAGCGCTCAATCTTTTATTTAATTCATTGATATGCTCTATAGGAACAAGTTCATCATTTTTACCATAGATCATAAGACCTGAAGTTGGGCAGGGTGATAAAAAAGAAAAATCATAAACATTTGGCTGAGGAGAAATTGCTATAAATCTATTTATTTCAGGTCTCCTCATAAGTAGTTGCATTGCTATTAAAGAGCCGAAAGAAAATCCTGAAACCCAACATTGTGAATTATCAAAGTTTTCTCTTTCCAACCAATCCAAAGCAGCAGCAGCATCTGCTAATTCACCTTGACCGTTATCAAACTCACCATCACTTTTTCCAACACCTCTAAAATTTACTCTACAAACTGAAAATTCATTTTCCATAAATGTATGAAATGTGTCAACCACAACTTTATTATTCATTGTTCCACCATACTGAGGGTGTGGCTGCAATACCAAAGCAATTGGCGATGTAAGTTTATCGCTTTTATAATATTTAGCCTCCATTCTTCCGGCAGGTCCAGGTATAAAAACTTCTACTATTTTGTTATCCATAAGTGTTATTGATTATTATTCTCAAAAAAAAAATAGATCTATCATAACTAAGCGACAATATGTTAACTTTTTTACGCAATCTATACTTGACTAATTTAGTCAAGTTTGTATAAAAAGGCCCTACAAACAAGGGTAAATATGAAATTAACATCAAAAGGTAGATATGCAGTAATGGCTTTAGCTGATTTAGCTAATTTCAACAGCGTAGATCCTGTATCTTTAAGAGATATATCATTAAGACAGGGCATATCATTAGATTTTTTAGAACAAATATTTTCAAAACTTAAAAAACACAACATAGTGAAAAGCACTAGAGGCACTAATGGTGGCTACGTTTTAAACAAAGATCCTGCTCAAATTAAACTAGCAAATATACTTAACGCTGTAGATGAAGAAGTTAAAACCGTTCAGTGTAAAAAAGAGTCAAAAAAAGGATGTAATAACAAAACATCAAAATGTATTACTCACAATTTGTGGGATGAACTTGAAATACACATCA
>Ga0307986_10001850_pt1 | contig 15314 bp, 27 predicted proteins | sample EllFjometageno82_FD_203170 | JGI IMG/M metagenome (GOLD analysis project Ga0307986, IMG submission 203170) | Marine microbial communities from Ellis Fjord, Antarctic Ocean - #82 | ecosystem: Environmental > Aquatic > Marine > Unclassified | place: Southern Ocean | collected 2014-10-09
CCGCAGAATCTGACAAAGAGCACCTTGCCGCAATCTGTGTTGAAGTAGCTCAGTCAACTGACTTAGAAAACATCTCAGTGGTACGACGCCCTAATGGTAAAATCCGAGATTCAACAGCAATCGCAGGATTGCTTGTTGATCGAGAAAAGTCCCACCACAATATGCCCGATTCCGTAAGTGACGCGAAGATAGCATTACTTTCAGTAGATGTTTCCCTTCCAGAGTTTGCTGCGGCACTTCAAGTACAGGTACACGATAACGATGCGGTTCAAAACTTCATCGAGTCCCGTAAAGGGCAACTCCAAGCAATTGGAGAAACAGTACTTAGTTCTGGAGCCAATGTAATCTTCTGTATGCGCGACATCGATCCGTTCATCCAAGAGTACTTTGCAAAGAAAGGAGTTTACGCTGCTCGCCGAGTAGCAAAGTCAGATCTTGAATCTCTTTCAAAGGCAACAGGTGCAAGATTGATTTCTAATATCGATAACATCACTGAGTCAGATTTAGGAACGGCCGGATTGGTCGAAGAGATATCTGTAGGAGATCGTCCACTCATTAAAGTAACCGAAACTCCAACACAAGGAGCTGTATCAGTTCTAGTACGTGCACCAACACAGCACGTTGTCGACGAGATCAACCGCGCATTCGACGATGCTGTCGGTGTGGTTTCAATCGCCGCAGAAGATGGTTCAGTGCTTCCTGGAGGCGGTGCGCCATACATGCAATTGTCAACTATCCTCAAAGAGTACGCAACCACAGTAGGTGGACGCGAACAGATGGCGGTAGAAGCATTCGCTAACGCTCTGGAGATAATACCTATGACAATAGCCGAGAATAGCGGTCTCGACCCACTAGACACTATCATTGCACTACGTCAGGTACACAACGCCGAAGACGGATGGAAGCACGGAGTTAACGTAGAAGGCGGAGGAACCGTAGACATGACATCAATCAACGTCCTTGAGCCAAAGCGTGTAATCGCCCAAGCTATCAGGAGCGCAACTGATACTGCATCACAGTTGATTCGCATCGAGAAGATACTCACAGCGAAGAAACAATCGGAGTTTGGAGAAGATGACTTCGCCTATTGAGACAAAGATCGAAGAGGCTTTAGCGCTTCTAATAGCGACAGGTTTGCCATTCATGGTGATGATACAAACACCCCAAGGGAACGCGAATTACTTCAGTAACAGTAAAGAAGATAGACTTTTCACAGTAGGACAGGAGGACCAATAGATGCCAATAGCCCCACCAACAAACCCGCTACTCGATTTAATGTACCAACAAGGAGCTCAAGAGACTGGTGACACCATCACCAGAGAAGAGATGTTTGAGATCCAAAGAGAGCAAGAAGCAAGACTGCTTGGAACATTCTTTGTGCAAGCTATTTTCCTATCAATGGCCATTCTGCTTTACTCAAGCTGGGATTGGAGTCAATTTGGTGAGCCTTATGAAGCGGCATTATTCTACGGATTGATGGGCTTTTCACTTCAAGCGGCACTTTACTTTTCGTTCAGAACCCTCTTTGAGGATTCAAGCAACCATCGTAAGGAGCTCAAGAGAATGAAGAACCGGCAAAAGCGATCGATGGCAACTATGAGTTTCCAGATGCGTAAGATGCAGACGGAGAACCTTCTTCAACAGCAGATGGGTCAATATCACGCTCAAATGCAGATGGCTCAATCCGATGGTGTAATCGACAATAGAGAACAAGCTATCTTACAACAGACACTTAACCAAATCCAAAACACAGCGGAGGTGAGTGGCCTGGGAAACTTAAACAGCAGCCAGGACTTAGAATCGTTAGCACGTCAGTTAGGCATCGACAGATTCCGCGTAGGACCCATCCCTCTCGGACCGAAGTTAGTCTTAAACCAAGCACCAATGACCAACCTCAACATACCAGCAACCAACAAGTTGGATCTAACACCTACACCGATAACCAACAAGAATCCGCAATCCCCGGAGAACCTCGTGTAACTAGATGTCAAGGCGTAACCAGAGAAAATAACAGGTGTAAGCGATATGTCGAACACACAGAAGCCCACTGCTGGCAACACAACAGTGGAGTTCAGTGATTTACAGGATCGGGTGTAGTCATGGAAGCCATCAAGAGATTCCGACGACAGATCAAACAGTGCAGACTCGGTTGTTGGACATGGAAAACTACCACAGGCAAGGGCTTTGGTAGACTCAAGGATGATGAAGGGAAGACAGTTAAAGCATCTGACTTCTCTTACAAGCATTACATTGGCGACATACCGGCTCACCAGAAAGTAAGCCAGACTTGTGGCGATATAAATTGTGTCAGTCCAGACCACCTTGTCCTCACAAACAGAGGTTCACGAGAGCTAGCAGTGATCCGAGCACACAAGATAAAGGCAGCAGCTAAGTTCTATGCCACAGGGCGTATGGGCGATGAGGACTACGAAGATCCTGAAGTCGTTACTGATAGCGAGGCACTCAGAGAGACAGCTAGAAAAGAAAAGTACAGTCAGAGGTTAAATTACGAAGATGTCAAATACATTAGATCTCAACCGTACAATGAAAGCCTAGTATCGCTGGCAAAGAAATACCGGGTATGTACTGGTACCATCTCGGACGTAATCATAGGGAAACTTTTGGGGGACATTTAATGGGGTTTATATTCAAAGATTTAGGCGATGACCAACAAGAAGCTATGATGGACACTATGTATGTGGGCCAAACATGGCAGTTTCGTTATCTTAAAGTTAAATATTTAGTACTCACCATAGTCGCAGTGACTATTGCAGTGGCAACAACTGCCTCGATAGACTACCTAATCGGTAAGTCATCCGACTACAACGGTATTATCGGGTGGTTACTTAGTTGACAGGTGAAATAATCATAGGACACGCCTTGTGGCAAGTACTTACACACGGTCACACCTTTGTACCCATTAATGTAGGCATCTACGGCGCAAGCGAATCCGGTAAAACGACACTGGATCAGCAATTCACTACCCGAGGAGAGATACGCCACCTTGGGGAGGACGACAGAACACACCACAAGACTACTTGGAGAGGGATCAACAAAATGCCCGAGGCAACCAAGAAAAGAATCAAGTCAAGTGGCATGAAAAAGACACTAGTATCAAGAGATATCGGGGGACACGCCGAATACCACTCCATGTGGCTTAGAGATATGATCCAAAGAAAGGTCTCAACTGTTATAGTAGTAATAGATCATAGACATATGGTTAATACTAAGAACATAGATAATCAGCTAGCTCTCAGCTATCTTGTAGATGCTCTGGGAAAAAGCAGGGTTCCTAAAGGACTCTCATTCCGTGCATGGCTGCGAGCTAAACGATATGCACCGCAGAGAATAATCATCCTAGCTAACAAGGCTGACGAATGGATGGATGATGAGTGTCACGCACAGTGGGAGAAGGGATTTATTGCTCGACATAGTGTGTTTGACGTCTTCAGAGAAGATCTCTATCGTCTCCAAAAGATGAATATACCTGTAGTATTAGACGCAATTAGCGCGAGATACGGGTGGAACATCGAGGACAGCGTTTTGAAGGGGATAAATATATGACTAGTAAAACAGAATCAACAAGAATTATTCGGGCCCAAGTCAAGACGTACCGTGACGCCATTACTCGCCAGGTGCTTGATGCCAAGAAAGGGGGTATCGTAGGCGATTCGTTCTATCGGGAGAAGTGGGGTTTCGATAAACTATCAGCAGAAATAGAGTGGGTTGGGCTGCAACGCCAACTACAAGTCATGGGAGAATACTGGATTCGTAGAATTGACACCGTCGGCCTAGATGAAGCGCGAGTCGAGTTTTCTAAGCAGTGGGGAGCCAAGCACCGTAATCGAAGAGATAAGAACATTCAGAAAGATATGGATGACGTATTCTACCGCTTCAATGAGGCAACAGACGGAGTGATGAACCAATGAACGATTTTCAACAACAAAGGATGATACATATGATGGGACAAATGCCTCAACACAACGAAGAAGGATACGACGATATGGTAGCAGCGGTTGATTTCGAGACATCGAAGAACCCGAATCCAAAGAAGCAACGTCGCGAGAACATCAAGCGGGCCATTAAAGCACTCAGGCCGGTGAAAAGAAGTTTATTTATCCCTGGATACCGCCGAAGAAAGTCTCACCAGTGCTCAGTTGATGGGATCGACTGTAGAGACAAGGACTACGGAGATCTCTTTTCAATGTACTTCCGAAACACTGTAACGCTAGAAGTACAACCATTCCGACACTGGACTGGAGTACTGCCAGGTAAGGGACGCCAGTTAGATTCGACACTTTGCCCACAACACATGATGCTATACCACAGCCTCATGGAGTGGATAGAGCAAGAAGATGCCGAAGCAGACCCGGGGTTCCTTGCACGCTTAGCAAAGAGGGGCGTAGCATTCGTACCGATCAAGCGCCACAAGGATGAAGAATCCAGCAATCCGCTAATTGTTAAATACACACCGATCATTATGGAAATGATGAAGGACGGCATACCTATGCACCACTATGTTAATCCTATTACCGGAGAGAACGATTTGACCACTATTATTTTAGATAATAGAGTGCTTAAAGCTACAGCTCCAACAGGCAACAAGCTTTCCAGCATGGATATGGCCAAGTATTATCAGGTAGTAGAGCAAATGGGACAACAGGACCATCAGCGATAACTATCACACCAATATTAGGCAGTTTACGCCGAATACTTGAGGTGATTAGTAGCGAAGTCCATATATCCTAGTAGCTAGTGGGACTATCATGCCAGTCTGGGGACGAGGACAAACCAACCCAACGTCGCTTACTCCACCAGGAGTAGGTAACGGTGTTACGAACGATCAAATGAATATGTTTGCTAACGCAGCACAAAGTTCAGGATTAACCGATATGGGTATGGGCATGCTCGACCAAGCAACAGGCGGAATGAAAAATGAAGATCAAGTGCAAATGCTGTACCAATTGATGGCGACTCATCCTAATGAAGTAGCTTTATTCCATTTAGAATATCCAAATTACATGAAAGAGTTCTCTAGCTTGATCGGATTGATCGTTCGCAAAGAACTCTACGCGTGGTTCAGCTCAGGATCTATCGCTACAACCATTAATGCAGAAAAGGCAGCGGCTTCAGGGTATTCAACAATCACCGAAGAAAACATCGAGGCACAGATCGCTAAAGTCATCCCGGCACAAGAGATGCAGATGAAGGTCAATGAGGCCGACATGAGAGCAATGGGTATGATGAACGGGCACCAACAAAATCAGATGCAAAACCAGCACATGCAACAGCAACAGGCCTACCAACAACAAATGTACGGACAACAACAACAACAACAAATGTACGCGCAACAGCCTCCACAACGCCCAGGGATGGGCTCTGCGCTGGGTTCATTCGGATCCAGCTTGATTAGAGGAAGCCTCGGTTTACCTCAAGCACAGCAACAACCACAGCAGATGTATCCACAGTGATGGTGGTATCGTGACAAGCATCCCACCACCAGGCCAAAGTATCGACACGTATCCTAATTCGGTTCTTACTCAAACCCAGTTAGATATTCGAGAAAAGGCCAAGCTTCTAAAACAGTATAATGCAGATAAGAAAGTTATTGTGGATCTGGTTGAGAAGAACCTCATGGCTGCACCAGCGTTCTGGGCAGTACACTTTGGATTAAACCCCCAAGAAGGTATGGTTACTGCAGTCGATGCGACCGGCGCCGCACTCAAGCCAGCACTGTTTAAGCTAAATGCAGACGGCACGCTACCCGAGTCAACTCCAAGCCAAAAAATAGCCCTCGCCGATGAGGTGATGAATTATGCAAACCCATCGGCGGCAGAGAACAACGTAACAAAAGAATCAGTTCTTGTAGTAATAGGTGCGCTACCTCAGAAGTATAACATAGAAGCTAAGATAACTGAATTGAGTAATGAGATGAAGATCGCAGCGGAGCAAGTCATTTACAAGTTAGAAGGTAAGCCCGATCCAGATTCCTACAAGATATTTTTTGAAGGAATGAAGAGGCTCCCGACAGCTGCATTGAGAAACCATACCTCGAATTACATTCCCACCCCGTGGCATAAGTCATGGGGATATGTTACTCTAACTCATAGTACCGCAGGCGCAGCGAATGCAGGAGCGCCTCAGGCCTCGACCCTGACCTCCAAACACGAGATGGTAAGGAACAAGGGGCACTTGTCATCGGCGAATAGCACCATATGGAACACAAACCACACCATACCGGGGATCAACCTTCACGTCGAAGCAATTCAGCAGTTTTATTTTAATGCGTACGCGGGTGACCCGAAACATTTCTGGGAGACCATAGCTACACACAGACTAGTGGTTGAACACGATACAGACTACAGCTCATACTTTATGACAGTCAGAATGGTCAAAGTTAATCCTAATACTGGTGCACCGAAAAGCCGAGGGACTGTGGTAGCCACAGCACGCGTGGCAGATTATCGCCAGGGCGGAGGGTACAGACTCCTCTCTGAGGTTCAGCGAGCAATGTTCCCAGATGTGGTTATTTCTGAACCAGGAAAGAACCCTAAAATTCTAACATCGACCGAGTCGTATTACGCAAAAGAGTTAATGGAAGCGCAGCAGATCTGGAAGTCCACTCCACGAAAAGACATAACACCAGTGGTAGGTATTATTATGCAAGATTGGAAGATGCCCGTTATGGATCAGTCTTATGGAACACAAAAAAGCCTAACTTCTAGTCAGATTAGTCAGATTCTCAGCTATAGGGGACTAAAGTCCAGTAATACCAAGTCGGTATACGCCACAGGGCCAGTCAGCAAGATGCCTCGGAAGCCCATAGCTGTGATGCAGGTAAGATACTATCTGCAAGACACAGAGACTGAAAATGCAATGCGCAGGCTTCTTATCGGAAGCGACAAGAATCCTAGTGCACCAGAGATCTGGAAAGATCAGATGAACCCGTCGGCGACCCATTACACCAATGTTATGAAGGGGGTCTATGCTATCTTAGATAATCCATGGATATACATGCGAAGTATCGATGACTTGTTCAGTTACAAGGCGAGACTCCCAGGAATTTACTATCCTAGTTATGCTCACCTCACCGCCGAAGAAATCTTTGGAAGTCACGCTAGTGACATACTTAGTAAAGACAGTAACGGAAGATACAATGAAGCCGAGCTGAATATTCTTCTTACCAGCATAGAAAAAGTCTTCACCCAAGCCGGGTGGCCGACGAGTTCACCGCTACCACTATTCAGTGCGCCCGTTAATGATGAACAAGATTTACTTTTCATCCGCACCAAGTTAAATCAGGCACTTGAAGGACCAGATTACCCCAAGCCCCGCGAGATGTACTTACCCGAGACAATCAACCGTAAGTTAAATGCTAACGGAGCATTTTCAAACGGTCTCGGACCAAAGTACAACGCCGATACGAAGAGATATTTCTATAACCAACAACGAGTCTACTATCATAGTCTTTACACTATGTCAGGAGTCACGATCAGGACACACAAGCGTGTTGGGAAGATTCAGCCGATGACGGATATAGTATCGAAAGCTCGAGCTTCACAGAATCAAATGGGTTCACTTAACGACTTAAATACAGCGGGAACCGTCGGTGTAATAGGCGGAGGGTTAGCACTGGTTGCGTTAGGTTACGCGGTCAGTAGGAATCGCAGTCGTTAATAGAAGCAACAGTATGGGGTCATATGATGGTAGCGAGTCGTAATCAACAACACGTCATGCATCGGGCTTTCGGTTCGACGCCAAATGGCTCTCTACCCGCCTATGGTGCAGTAGGCGAATTAAACAACTACTTGGGTAATATGCCAAGTGTTTCTATGCGAGGGCTGGGAGCAGCACCTAAGCCAGATATGAAGCCGACTCTCAAAGGAGAAATAATCGACAGTGTTGAGTTCGGTAGCAAGTTTGGATGGTGTGCCATTTACATCATCGCTAGAAATAAAAAATCAAGATCCGCGGGAGAATATCAAGGATATACTACTGAATACGCAGTACAGTACATCGCCCCAACCAACAAAATAGCCAAGACTGTAGGAGAATACCCAACATTGGCCGCCGCACAAATAGTAATGGTGCAGCAACAAGAATCTCTCAGAAACACTGGAGCCACTTCTGGTGGACTTTCAGGATTTTCAGGACCTCCGGGACTAGGATGGTCATGGGATCGCATCAGTTTCAGTTCTAAATATCTTGCACCGCTAACTGTCGGAGCCATGTGGATCGGAGCGGGCTTCCCAGGAGCTAAGACTGTAGCCAAATATATCGGCGTATTCATAGACGAACCTAAAGAGGCGGTCCAAAATGGATTACTTATAGTTGGGTTCCTCGGATTTTCAGGAATGATCTTATCAGGAGATGCACCTATCGCACCCACAACAGTAGAATATGCACGAAACGCAGATGGAACCTATGTTCTTGATGCAGATGGAGCACAGATTCCAATAGTGGAGGTATCAGTATGAGAAGTAGATTTTTCGGAGCAGGAAGTCAAGACGATGACGAAGACGACGAAGACGATTACGACATGTCAGGATTCGTAGGGGATCAAGTACCTCCTAAGCCGACTATTGTGGAACGACCACGAGGAGCACAAGCAGTAACTCCACATATTCCCGCCGCAACTGATGACAGCGAATCTATGGGATCTTCTTCTTATGGTGGTCCGACCAATCGAGTGAGAACCAATCCAGCTTCATCAATTAACTATGCTCCATCGTTTGTACAAGACGTGTCTCCAGAAGACGCAGGCAAGTTTCGAGGATTCAACCCATTGTGGGCCTCAGACAATGCTATGGCTCCTAAAGCAATAGTCGCCATGAAGACACTAGGTCTTAGCGTCGCAATGGTAACTGCGTTCCCCGCACTTAGACGAGGAGTTACAGGGAAGACCGGAATGGCCTTCGTTGCAGGTAACTATGCGTACCTTTCAGGATCACTAGGATATAATCACGGAGTACTGAACGGTAACATTGGAGATAAACACTTCATTATTGCACATTCAGGTAAGATAGTATCACATGCCGCACTAGGATTTTTGGCATATAAGCTAATATCGAGGGCGTATTGAAAATGAGTTACTACGGAAACGGCGGTCCTTCCCAAGATGGCGGGTTTTTATCTGGCATCAATAGAGGATCTCAGAGATTGCACGCAGCTCGATCAAATAGGCTACGGCACGCTAACATGAATGGCTTCGGTGAGGTCGAAGTGGCAAAGCAACGCTATCCCTACACAGATAGAATCGTGGACTACGTTGAGCAGGATATGAAGGATCCTGCGGATCTCGCTAAAGCATCAGCAGCATACAACACGGCTCGAGGCGACTATCTCCGAGAGAAGGCATTACTAACAAATATGCCAGCGGGAGCAACCGAGGTAGATATCACCAATCAGAAAAATGCTGTGCAGTTTTTACAACAAGAGATGGAAAAAGCCCGTCTGGTTCTCGATAAGGAAATATCTTCAGGACCCTATGTCCGAGAATACAAAGCATGGAGTGTCGGCAGTACAGCAGTGATAGCACTGGGCGCTCTTGGAGTGTATATTGTGTTTAAGAACAGAGGATCAACAAGAAGAACCCCAGGTGACAAACCATCAATGTATGCAGTATTTGGGTGATTATTATGATGCTCAGATTAGCACTTATGGCTGGCGTGTATATTTGGGGCAAGAAATATCTTCGTTATCCCGCTCTTGGTGCCGTAGGGACTTTCGTCGCGTTCGGTCTGTACAGCGACAAGCAAGCCAGAGACAACGCAGGACCATATGGCTACAGACAAACTGTCCATTTTACTCAGGGTATTGTTGGGCTGCGGTTGGAACAGTACGGAGCAACTCCGCCTGACGGTACGAGAGTGAGCCTTCGTACTAACGAGTTTAGAAGTCAATCGATAGCGTCGGCCTTTGGTACAAACGCGAACGACCCAGTATACCTAGAGAAGATAGATAAGTACGAGAATGGTCATGAATATGCTACTGGTGATGACCTAATGAGAGCATTGTGAGATGGTTATTATGAGAAAAAACCTAAAAGTAACTAACGCGCATCTTATTGGTGCCTTAGTGGGTGCAGGTGTAGTAGGCATTGCTTCGGGTACCTTAGCGAGTACCATAGTGAGCTCTAAGTCATCAGAACTAACGGAACAAACTAGGCTATACAATCTAAAGTCAGAAGCATTAACTAACTCAATTGAACAGAGTAACAATAAAGATGAAACCATACAGCTATTACAGCAACGTGTGAAACTTGCCGAGGAGCATGAAAAGGAACTGCTTAGTGCCAACGCATCAGCAATGTCGACCATTGAAGCCTATCGATCGTTAAAACACACGAGGGATAAAAAGTATACGGCAGCAATGTTTGAACTTTTCAGATACAATGGGATAATAGAACGAATGGTATTAACAAATACGCAAGTATATCAAATCACTGCCGATCTTGCGAGTGTAGGCAAACTCGACTTCCTATACGCCTACCATTCAAGGCACGGTACCTTCAACCCGACTATTTCGTACCATAAATCTCCTATACATCAAGAATACACAACTGCTTACATGCTAGCAAATCCAGCACCGTCTAGTGAGTAACAGTCATATAGGCAACGCAGGGTGGTTTAGTTATGGCAGGACCATTAGACGTCAAAGTAACTGTAACCGGACCCCTCAAGGACATCTTGGGTAAATCAACGATTAAGCGTAAAGATATTCTCAAGCAACTCTGGCATGGGAAGAACGGAATCCACGCACTCGGTCTGCAAGGATCTGCGGGCGACACTGTCAAATCTAAAGGAAAGACCTACAAGGGTGGTCAAGTCGTCCATTGTGGAGATAATCCTGATTGGAAAAAGATGTGTAGCGGAAAGGCTAAGGTCTCCATGACTGAAGTTCTAGCCTACGCGTACAAGTACGTTAAGGATTAAACAACTTTAAGTCCACTCTCCCTGTGCGACAGATATGGGTGCAGCAGAAACGGGAGTAACATTCGGGATGGTGGCCTCGTTTGCGGCATTATTCTATGCATTCAAAAACGATTTCTGGATGTTCGACGAGGACAAAGCAGCGTCCCCTAAAGCAATAAATTACGTGATCAGGCTTAATAATCCGATCACCGTTGAAGGAGAATATTGGAAATCAATATCGGACGACGTCTTCCGCTTGCATTTCATAAATCAGGATCCTCAACCGTACCGTCGTTATGGAGAAGTCAATACAACGTACGCGCATGAAAAGATGTTCGATGTCGTAATAAATGAAGTCCCAGGCTACATCACAGAATTGCGACTGCTCAATATCGATCCCGAGGGTGACAAGGCTTGGGGCGATAGGAAGATATCGGCTGAACGCTTATACAATACTGAAGTCTTGCAGCGCGGCGAATTTAACCATCCCACATCATATATAACTAACGAAGCGATAACCAATCAGGAGACTTTCCCTCTGTCAATAGTTGTGGTACACAAAACACGAGGAAGACGCTATCGGAATAAAATTGATTATGCGACGATTAAATTAAGCAAACCAACACACATCGATATAAAACCAAAATCCGTGACAGTCCACGTTACTGGTGATGTCTCTAAAATCGACTACGATAATAATTCTAAATGGAATGATTATTGGGGAACAGAACCGACTGGTGAGTTTAGAGATGCCCACGGACAAGGCAAAGTTTAAACAACTTTAAGTTCACTTCCCCTGTGCGATAGGTATGGGTGCAGAGGCAGGAGTAAGTTTAGCTGCACTAGCAACGGCAGGTATCGTTGGATATTATATCTATACATTAACTGATAAAGACCCCAAAAAGCCTGCGCCCCCGCCGCGTTCAAGAGGCAACCGTGGAACCGACAATGAAATCGATCAAGCAGCAGACGAGCTGCGAATCAAAGAAGAGCACGCCGCTATGTGGGAGCATCAGCAGCGACTGCAGCTACAGAAAGAGGAGCATGCCGCTTGGCAGAAGCGACAACAAGCAGAGGCGGCTGCGGCCAAGCGCAAGGCAGAGCAGGAGGCATATTCCAAGCTCATGGCAGAAGAAGCGGCCAGGCGCAAGGCAGCAGCAGATGCGGTCAAGCGCAAGGCAGCAGAAGAAGCGGCTAGGCGCAAGGCAGCAGCAGATGCGGCAGCAGGAGCGGTGACAGGTGTGGCCTTTAGTATAGATTTAAAAGAACATTTTACACCATCTCAGATAGAACAAGTCAAGAATGACCTCCATAATATTAATGGTTGGCATCTCAGTTACTCTCTATCTGGATGGACCCCAATAGGATTTAGTAAAAACGACTCCATATGGAATATTACCAATGGGGTGTTGCATATAGGTACATTTGTCATATCCAAAATAGCCAATATTCACGAAGACAATAATTATGCGCATAAGACTGGCATGGGCCATAACGGTCACCCTGGAATTCTAATTATCAAAAATAACATATCAGAGGACTCTAACCAGAGTATCCAGTTAAACTTCGATAGCAGGGAACGGACATGGAATGGTGAATCTTACGATCTGACCTATGCAACATTTACCACAAGCAGTAGCCCAAGTGGGATGTATAGTCATGCCTTCACACCAATTTATGCAAAATGGGTGCAAAACGGAACAAGAATCGTGGGCCCAGTATAACTTTAATCGGGGCTTTAAACGAACAACAACGCCCAAGTAGTTAACTGACCGATCGCCGCTAACCCGATCGCGATTACCATTATACGTTGAGTAACTATCCAACGGTGCTCCATTTTGTCAGCCATCTCAGTTAGAGCACTCTTAAGTGTGTTTCTATCTTCTTCTGAAATGGATATCTGTAAATTTAGATCTCCGAGCATAGATCCAAGATCTAGCCCGAATGGCTTAGAGTCCTTTTGGGGAGTGCCACGTGGTCTATCTTCAGGCTGGGCAGGGTTCGTATCTTCAGTTCTCAAAATATCAACTCGGGATTGAACGGTGCTAGAGCGTCCACTAAACAGAATGATTTCAATTTCCCATTATTGTACTTATCCCGAAACTCAATAGGATAACGATGCAGTTTCAAGTCTTCAAACATCTGTGGAGTCTCACTAGAAAGCACCTCAATGAACGGAACTACATGTGTGGGGCAAACCACATCTGGGATGCAGCCACAGTTGAGGCGAACCTCAGTAAAAAAGGGGATACCTGCCTCAAGTAAGGCATTACATACTTCAAATATTGTTCTTCTGTGAGCATCGGTGTGATCCGCGCTCAATCTAACTGCATTAAGAGGCATCTTGTAGCTAGAATTAACGTAATTACGAGTAAACTCGTTGATTATTTTCTGATCGGCCGAGCTAAGCTTCATCCAATTCCTCCAGAGATTTTACCATCGCCTGAGAGTACTCTGTGTATGTATCAACGTAATCACGTCTCCAACGTCCACCAGACGTGGGCGTCTTACGTATAAATGCAGAAGACACCCCACCTGTAACGACCCATCCGTCATTAATCAGTGATCTGACGTCCATCTCTAAAGCCACGACGCTGGCAGCACTTACAATTGTATAATCCATCAAGAGTCCCTCTTTGGTGTTTCTGGAAAATGATGTTTATTCGGGTGCGCATACTCTTTGAGAAACTCAGGAAGTGAAGCTAACAGAATAGGTTTGACTGCTTCATCGCCCTCAACAAGAACTTGGTGTATTCTAATTGCTAGCCACTTGGCAGACTCTCTGTGATGATTACACCAGAACTTATAATCAGTTGCATCTTTTTCAGTCGGATCAGTTACCACGCTTAACACCCCAGAAGTTCATCAGTGCATATACTTGTCTCGCCGAAAGCTCTCCTTCGGTGCGGTAAGTAATTTCTGAAACAGCCATACCTTCTGTGTACCACTTGCCTACTTCTTGAGCTAGCTTGATTTTCTCAGGTATCGCTTCAATCGTACCGTCTTCTTTACGCTTGTGACCAAAAGGGATATTGCCAATATACTTATCAGTATTTTTCATACCTGCCTTTATTTTAAGACTACGCAGATCCTTGTAGTAACCACCTGCGTTTATAGTCGCAGTTAACTCTTTGAAGTTAGCCCCAGTAGCTTTGAACACGCTGCCAATGTGAGGAGTCATAGCACAGTAAATGGTACACCCACCTTTAACAAGTATAGCAATATCATCTATGGTAATACCCTCTAAGGTATAGAGGATAATGGCAGAGTAAGCTTTGGCATCTGAAATCAGTTCACTCAAGCCATTCGGGATATCATCCCAACCATCTGCGTACACTTCTTGGATGTCACTGGAGAAGTTAACAGCCGTTAGCTTGTCCATCAACCCGTCAGTTAACTGCTCGAAGTCGTAGTGTTTCTCTGGCGGACAGTAAAAGTACGCTGCAACCGGCTTATTCGACACTAAAATCACCGTCTTTAACGCGAGTGATAGTCTGTACCCATTGGCCATTTAGGAAATTGATGTATCCCATCAAATTCCACCCGTGTTCCAATGCTTCATTCACTCTCTTTTCTAGCAGATCCATGTTGCCATGGGTCAATATTCTATATTCTTTCATTCATTCACCTCAGTGTAGTCCTCCCATGAAGCGCTCGTGCCAGAAGAGGCCCAGAAGCGCTATCATAGAAAGGATTAGGAAAACTGTGGAATGTAAATAGACAAAGGAACTGATACGCTGCCATGGATCGTACCAATTGCCGCTAGTTTCTGCAGCGAAGGAGATAATTCCGAAAACCATACCGATCATAAACAGCAGTTGCTTAATCCCGTCAAAGTCCCATCCGCCAAAAGGATCACGAATCATTGTTGTTCATCCTCAAAGACCATTCCTGATGTAATAGCGAACTCAAGTATCTTGTCTATACACTTGAAGCACGCAGTTCTCTTACTATACCTCATGTCAGTCACGGAGTAAGTTCCGCATAGTTCACAGCACTTAACCATAATTAGACCTCCGATAGTGGGTCAAACACGACTCTGATCATAGGCCTGTCACAAGTATCGCATAGAAAGCCTTCAAGGCGACCCATGGCAATAAGTGATTCAAACTCTCTTCGCTTCATATGGGTGGTTCTGCCACACTTGCACTTCATTATGACTTCTTCAATTTCTTCACTCATGCGCTCACCCCTGTGATACGCACGTGTGTATGTTGTGTCTTCACAATACATCTTGCTGCTGCTAGTCGGGCTTCATTCATATCATCTTTTGTGGCAAACAGAATCCAGTTGACTCCGTTTGTTGATCCTTCTATTTTCATTCTTCTTCCTCCTTTAGGCCCACTCGGGCTAGCTCTTCACGGACGATCATACGAACATCGTGCATAATTGAAACACCTA
>Ga0307986_10001851_pt1 | contig 15298 bp, 13 predicted proteins | sample EllFjometageno82_FD_203170 | JGI IMG/M metagenome (GOLD analysis project Ga0307986, IMG submission 203170) | Marine microbial communities from Ellis Fjord, Antarctic Ocean - #82 | ecosystem: Environmental > Aquatic > Marine > Unclassified | place: Southern Ocean | collected 2014-10-09
ACCAATTTTAAAAAAAATATCTTTTTTAATAATTGAGCTTGGGTCAATTATTGCAAAACTATCATTATTTGAAAAAATATTTTTAAATTGATTTATATCTTTTGGCCCAGAAAAAAAATTAGCTACTATTGTGCTATTTTTGTTAATATATTTTCCATAAGTTGATATAACAGCAAGGTTTTCAAATTCTGTATTATTAATAAAGTCTACTTGTTTCTGAAAACGCTGTGGATGACACTCGTCATCTGCATCCATTAACGCACACCATTCATACTTTGCTTCTTTGATCGCTTTTATTCTAGCCTGATAAAGTGTTTCATTATTAAAATTTTTTAGAATTTTGATTCTAGAATCTTTTTTTATAAAATTTTCTAAAATTTCTTGGGTACTATCACTTGAATCATTATTTATTATAATAAATTCAAAATTCTTAAATGTTTGATTTAAAACACTATCAATTGCTTTGTGTAAAAATTTTTCACCATTTTTAACAGACATTATTACAGACAAAGCTTCAATTTTTTTTTTCATTATAATTTTTATTACTTAATTATTACTAATATTATATATATTTTATTTTAGAATGTGTCACACCACTTTAATAAATTAGATTGATTGTTTACTAATAAGATTTTTTATGAAAAAAGTAAGGAATATTTATTGATTCGTTTATTTAATTATGATTCTAAACACTTACAAAAATAAAGTTGTTATTGTAACTGGTCACACAGGCTTTAAAGGTTCGTGGTTAACACAATGGCTATTACTATTGGGAGCTAAAGTTGTTGGTATCTCTAATAGTGTTCCATCCAAACCTTCCCATTTTGAATCGCTCAATCTGAAAAATAAGATTATTCATCAAAAAGCTGATGTTAGAAACTTAGAGGTGTTAGTTAAAATTTTTAAAAGATATAAGCCAGACTATGTTTTTCATTTAGCTGGACAGTCAATAGTTAAAAAATCTTTTACTGATCCAATTTACACATGGCAGACGAACACTATTGGAACATTAAATATCTTAGAAAGCCTGAGAGAATTAAAAAAGAAATGTTTTGTTGTCTTAATTACAAGTGACAAAAGTTATAAAAATGTTGAAATTAAAAGAGGATATAAAGAAAATGATATCCTTGGTGGACACGATCCTTATAGCGCATCAAAAGCAGGGGCAGAGCTTGCAATTCAATCACATATAAAATCTTTCTTTCCATTAAAGAAAACAAAAGTTTTTATTAGCATTGCACGAGCAGGAAATGTAATAGGTGGAGGAGATTGGTCTAATTATAGATTAATACCAGACTGTATAAAATCTTGGATAAAAAATAAAAATGTAGTCCTTAGAAATCCTAAGTCAACACGACCTTGGCAACATGTATTAGAGGCAATCTGGGGCTATCTATTATTAGCTGCATATTTAAAAAAGAATAAGAAATTACATGGAGAGGCTTTTAATTTTGGCCCAGTTAATAAAAATAATTACAGTGTATTGCAGGTCGTCAAGATAATGAAAAAAAATTGGAAAAAAGTTTCTTGGAAAATTATTGATCCTAAGAAAAATAACTTTTATGAATCATCACTTCTAAAATTGAACTCCAATAAAGCAGAAAAAAAAATTAAATGGAATTGTATTCTAACTTTTTCAGAAACAATGGAAATGGTTGCAAATTGGTATAAAGATTTTGATACAAATCCAAAATCAATTAACAAAACTACTTACAACCAAATCAAAAAATATGAAAAACTTTTAAAAGAAAGGTCAAAAATAAATATATGAAAATTGTAATTTTAGCTGGTGGCCTTGGAACTAGAATATCAGAATATACCAAGATAATTCCAAAACCTATGATTAGGGTTAATAAAAAACCTATAATTTATTATATAATGAAACATTATTCCAATTATGGTTTTAAAGATTTTTATATTGCCCTTGGTTATAAGGGTCATATTATAAAAAAATATTTTAAAAAAAACAATTTTGGCTGGAATATTAATTTAATTGATACTGGACAAAAAACGATGACTGGTGGGAGATTAAAAAGATTAAAAAGATATTTAGGAAACGAACCATTCATGCTTACTTATGGAGATGGTTTATCGAATATTAATATAAAAAAATTATTAACTTTCCATAAAAAAAATAAAAAATTAGTAACTTTAACTGCAGCAAGACCACTAGCAAGATTTGGTGCTATAAAAATTTTGGGTAATAAAGTTAAGTATTTTAAAGAAAAATCAAAATTAGATGAAGGTTGGATCAACGGTGGTTTCTTTGTAATGCAACCTGAATTCTTAAATTATATAAAAAATGATCAAACCTTTCTCGAGAGAGAGCCCATGGAATTATTAACAAAGAAAAATCAACTAGTTGCTTTTAAACATGACGACTTCTGGCAGTGTATGGATACAAAAAGAGATATGGATAATTTAAATATAATTTTAAAAAAGAATAATTATTTTGATTGATATTGAAAAAATAATTAAAGATAAAATTGATAATTCTGAAATTAAATGGTTTAAAGATCCGTTTCCTCATGCAATTATTGATGACTTTTTATCATCAGATTTATTTTCAAAAATATCAAAAAAACTTACTAAAATTGATGATGTTCAAGATTTAAAAAAAACTTTTAAATCACATGTTGAATTAAATAAAAAAGTATATGGTGATAAAGATCTAGATGAAGATTTAAGGTTGCCAATAGAAGCCATGGGTAGTCAGGCCTTAAAAGAAATTTTTGAGACACATCTGAATATCAAAAAAATGGTTTCATTAAGTGACTGGAGTGATTATGGCGGATATTTTCCTCTCCATTCAATGAAATCGGGTGGTTTGTTAGGCATACATGTAGATCATTCTCATTCGAAAAGTGAACTTTTACATATGGCAAATTCAATTTTTTATGTTTCCCCATATTGGGAAGATTCTTGGGGCGGAGAAACTGTATTATGTAATAGTAGTGGTTCTAGAATAGTTAAAAAAATTATTCCAAAACCAAATAGGTTAATTTTATTTGTTCATTCATCATCATCTTTTCACGGCGTAAATAAAATTAATTGTCCAACTGATGTAAATAGAACCACATATTATATGGATTATTATATAAGAGATGAACAAATTTTAAATATGAGAAAAGCTATTAAAACTAAAACAGATAAAAGTTTAAATTTCTCATTTCATTCAACAACATTTATTCCTCTTTTTCCACTTGGGTACAAAAGCTTTAAAATAAATACTTTATTTGGACTTAGTACTTATCGGTATATTATGAAATATTTCAGATACCTAATAGCAAGATATATTTTAGGTTATAAGTTGGCAAAATTTATTAAAAAAATTATTATTTAATTATATTACGAATTATCTATAATTATGTTTGGGAAACTAATGAAATTAAGTTTTTTATATTGAATTAAAATTTCTTTTATTAAATGATTGTTCAGTGTTTTACTATTTAAGGTTAATGTTTTTTTAAAATTTATTTTATCATAAATGCAAATAACCATTCCATGTTTTCTTACAATAGGAAATATAGTTCTAAAGTATTCATAAAAAAATTGTAATTTATTTTTTTTATTAAGATTAACAAATAATGATGTTGAACCCATAGTTGCAGTATTCTGAAGAGCCATATATAAATCTTTACTAAAATTATCTTCATTTCTAATTATTATAAATAACCCTGGAGGGAATATTCTTAATATTAATTCACGCATGAAAAATTCAATGTTCCAGCTTATCGTTTTTATAGGATGTTTTAAAACACTCCAATTTATCAATTTACGTTTAATTATTTTCTTATAAACCGTAGTTTCTATAGTTGTTTTGTGAAGATTTAAAAAAATTTCTTTAATAGCTAATATTTTTTCTTTAGACAAAAATATTTTTTGTAAAAAAAGGTCAAGATGATCAATATTTTTAATCATGCTTAATTTAATTTGTTCACTATAGTTTATCTGCAACTCACCCCATAATAATTTGTCTAACCAATTGAATAAATTACAATGAAAATCACTTACAACATAAAACTCTTTATATTTAATTCTGTTATTTATGATTTCATTTTCCATCAAATAAAAAAACCCCCACCAACCTTGGCCTTTAGTGTGAACATCTATTTGAACACTTTCAAATTTATTATCTTCCAATTCCGTTACACGAAAATGATGACAATAACTTCTCTTAAAACTTTTGATTAATATAGCCTTCTCATTTTCAATAGTTTTATTTAATATTCTGTTAAACTCTTTTAAATCTTTACTCGATACAAACATATCCAAATCAAAATACTCTTTATCCTTAGGTCTATAAGGCATAGAATCATAATTTCTTAATAATACATAACCAATTTTATTTTCATTAAGAGTATTAAATAATTTAGATATAAAATTATGAATCATATAGGAATTATAGATAATTTTTAGTAAAAATTTTTATATGCATATAGGTAAATTAATTTATAGATATCTCTATAAAATAATACAGTATATATTTATGTTTCTTACAAAATTTTTAAATTCCATAAGTCATAAATCAAGTTTTATTTTTGTATTTGCTGATCAGGTCATCGTTAGTATGGGAAATTTTTTGCTGACTATATTAATTGTAAAATTTTTAGGAATTAAAACTTTTGGCTTATTTAGTTATTTTTGGATATTTTTATTATTGATAAATTCTATACAACTATCTTATATTATTTCTCCAATGTTAACAAATGCACCAAAGCAAAGGGACTCGATAGTCAGTCACTTCTATGGAGGAGTTTTTTACCAACAATTACTTTTCAGTATCATAACAAGCTTTAGTGTTTTTTTTGTTTTGAAATTATTTGGGAACTTTATTTTATCATCTTCTATTTCTAATTATTGCCTATCCTTTTCGTTGATGATTATTTTGACACAACTCCAGCAATTCTTACGCAGATTACTTTTTAGTAAAAAATTATTTCTCAGGCCTATAATTTCAGATTTATGCACTTACCTTTTTTTAATTAGCTTTATTAGCTATCTCAATTATTTAAATAAATTAGACCTAGGAATGATTTTTTGGGCTTTTGTTTTTTCTTTTGCAATAGGTACAATGATTAGTGTTCCAGTTATTTTCTCATTAAATTATAAATTTAAAAATATGTACACTTCAATTAAAAAAAATTGGATTATTGGCAAATGGATGTTGTTAACATCTTTAGTTCAATGGTTTGCTGGAAATTTATGGATTGTTAATGCTGGTTTGATTTTAGGTGCATATACATTGGGAGTTATTCGTGCCTGCCAATCATTGGTTAATGTGGCCAACTTATTATTCCAATCTCTAGAAAATATAGTGCCAAAAAAAACTAGTAAAATATTTAACTTAGAAAATACAAACAATATGAGAATTTTTTTAAAAAAATTTAGTTTAAAAGGTACATTTATTGTAATTATAATGTCATTTATTACTATTTTATTTTCAAAATTTTTGCTTAATATATTTTATGGTACTCAAATGGTTAAACATTATCAAATTCTTGTTTTTTTATCACTAATTCTCCCATTAACTTTTTTACAATTTCCGTCAATGTATGGGCTTAGAACTATGGGAAAAACTAAACCAATTTTTATTTCTTTTTTATCATCAGCGGTAATAGCCATTCTATTTTCAAATATTGTTATTACATATTTTGGCCTTAATGGATTAATTGTCGGTTTATTTTTTCATCAATTAATAATTTCAAGTTTTATATATATTGGTTACATCTATTATTTAAAAAAATTTAAAAATGAACCCTAAATTAAAAATTTTATTATCAGCTTACGCATGTGAACCAAATAAGGGCTCAGAACCAGAAGTGGGTTGGAAGTGGGCTACAACCTTATCTGAACTTGGTCATGAAGTGCATGTTATTACTAGAAGTAACAATAAAAAGAATATTGAAGAATATTTATTTAAAAATAAAATATCTAATTTAAATTTTATATACTTTGATTTCCCCAAATGGCTTTTAAGAGTAATTAAAGGAAAATCAAACCCTCATTCATATCTATACTTTTTATTATGGCAGTTAGGTATTTTTTTTACTGTGAAACCTTACATGAATAAAATCAAATTTGATTTTATTCATCATGTAACCTTTGTGAGTTTTAGATATCCAAGTTTTTTATGCTTGTATAAAGTTCCTTTTATTTTTGGACCAGTCTCTGGTGGTGATACAATTCCCATGAATCTTAGAAAAAATTTTACTTTAATTGATAAAATTAAAGAATCATTGAGAGATTTAAGCAATTATTATATTAAAATATCTCCATTAATGAATTTGACATTCGCTAGGTCACACAAAATATTTGTTAATTCTTTAGATACCAAAAAAATTATACCTCATAGATATAATTATAAAACAGAGTTAATGTTAGGAATTGGAATAGAGGAATTACCAAATATTAAAATTAATAATAATATTGATAAAAAAAAAATTGACATCTGCTTCGTCGGGAATTTAACTGCTCTAAAAGGAACCGAGATATTAATTAAAACATTTAATGAAATAAAAAAATATAATGACAATGTATTTCTCACTGTTGCTGGAGAAGGACCAATGGAATCTTCACTTAAAATTACAGCAAAAAATCTTAAAATTGAAAACTCAATTTTATGGTTAGGACAAATCAAAAGAAAAGAAGTGTTTGAATTATTTAAAAAAAGTGATCTTTTGATATTTCCTTCATTACGTGATTCAGGGGGGTTTGTAATTTTAGAAGCAATGTCTTATGGTTTGGTAGTTGCCACTCTAGATTTAGGTGGTCCAGGTCTAATAGTAGATAATGATTGTGGAATTAGAATTACCACACATAAAAAATCATTAAATGAAGTAATTGTGGAATTATCTAGTTCAATAAATAATTTAATCAAAAATAAAGAAATATTTAATAATAAAAAAATAAAATCAATTGAAAGAGTTAAAAACTTTAATTGGATAAATAAAGTCTTAAAAATTTACAACACTTAAATTTATATTTTGTCCTAGAGATCTAGTTTAATATAAATTTTATTATGGAAAATTATAAAATAAAACAATCAAATTTTATATACTTAATAATCATTTCAATAGTATTTGCCAATTTATTTATTGGCTGGGCTTTTCAAAACTTAAGAATATTTAGCTTACCTATTAATGAAATAATGATTTTTTTATTATTAACACAAATAAAACCTTTTATTATTATAGATTATCTTAAGAAGGTAGTAAAAATATTTCCATATATTTTTTGGTTAATATTCGGGTTCATATATCTCGTACTAGGATTTACTACAGAAGGTGTTTGGGCTTTAAGGGACGGAAGTCACGTAATAGATTCTCTCTATCTAATAATTGGTTTTTTTATTATATCTAATAAAAAAAATTATAATAATCTATTTATACATTTAAAATATTTTACTTGGATAGGCCTAATATATTTATTATTATTTCCGATTAAAGGAGCTATACAGGGTTTTCTACCCACTATTGCTGGTACAGCAGGATATGGTGTAAGAATTTCTGTATTTAATTATACATCAATATCAACCACGTGGATTTGGTTAGGTTTTTTTGTTGCATTTAATTATCAAAAAGAAAATTTAAATATTTTTATCCATAAAATAATACCTATTTTATTAATTTGTTTTACTGTAATTCTTTTCCAATCACGATCGAATTATATAAGCATCATGGGAATATTAATTTTCTATGGGACGTATGGCAATGTTGGAAAAAAAATATTTTTATATCCATTTATTTTTTTATTTATTATTTTTTTAATTTCTTTATTTGAATTTCAAATTGAAGGAAGAATTGGCGTTGTTTCTATGGCTTTCTTTTCAGAACATATTATGTCTTTATTTGGATTTTCTTCAGAAAGAACATTGGCAGCATCTGGCACAGTTGATCAAAGAATGATTTGGGTAAAAGAACTTTATAAAGAATCTTTCAGTAGTATTAGTAGATTTTTTTTTGGTGCTGGATATGGTAAACCATTAATAGATTTTGGAATTGGATCTGGAGTTATTGCTAGAGAGCCACATAACTCTTTTTTAAGTCTTTATAGCAAAATGGGGTTAATAGGTACTATTGTATGGACTTATATGCATCTACATTTTTTTAGAACATGGAACAAATATTACCAATATTCAAAGTTGAATAATATGAATGATGATAAAAATAAGTTGTTAGGATTTATGTCATTTATTTTAATGATTTTAATTAGTGGTATAAGTAATTCTATGTTTGCTCAAACTTGGATTGCTTCAATTTATTATCTTTTTTGGGGAATAATTTTTAGAATATGTTTTAATATCGAGATTGAAAAAAAAGAGATAAAAACTAGCTATTAATTTGAGTTCAAAGATTTAGTTAAAGTATTAATAAGTACGGTTTCAAAAGAATTCATAGTGTATTTTATTTTAAAATCTTTTTTATTATTTTTTGAATGTAAATTTAAAGTTTTTCTATCTTTTAAATAAAATTTCATTGCATTAGCTACCGTTAATGGATTTAGTTTTTTAATAATAATACCATTATATTTATTACTTACTATTTCAGGAATAGCTCCTTCACATGATGAAATAATCGGCAAACCAAACGACATTGCTTCCAATAAACATAATGGAAAGCAGTCATCTTTTGTAGGATGAACCATAATATGTGAATTTGAAATATGTATAAATTTTTCTATTCCATATTTTGCACCAAGAAATTGAACATTACGATATGTTTTATTTAGATTTAAAAAATTATTCAAATCATTTTTTTTAAAATTTATAGTCGTATTTCCAATAATCTTAACTTGGAATTTTTTAGATAGATTATTTTTATTTAATAGTAAAATAGCGTTTAACAAAATATCTATGCCTTTTGATCTAAACAAATTTGAGATAAAAATAAATGTAAAAATTTTATTTTTTTTATTTATTTTAAAGTTTTGATCATAAATTCCATTATTAACTACATAACTTGAAGTATCTGGATCTTTAATTTTTCTAATATCTTTAAATAAATTTTTTGATAGATGAATAATATCAGCATTCTTAAATATAAATTTGTAATAACTTTTTAAAAAAAATGTTCGATTAACAAATTTACCCAAACCCTTTCGATGTAAATGAAAAATGATTTTACAATTAAATAATTTAGTAATTATTACTAAAATACTGTCTTTAATAAAACCCCATCCCAAAATACTTAAAGAAATATAAACTTTATCAGGTTTAAAAATTACAAGACACTTTAAAAATTTATAATACATATTTATAGATGTAAAAATTTTTCTAAATTCAAATAAATCAATTTTATTAATTTTTTTTGTGGTAGAAATGTCTATAAAGCGTGTATTAAACATTTTCTTAATTTCTTTACTTTTCTGAATTGACTGATTTATTAAAGAAACTCCATGTACTGGATTTGGAAGTTGTACTAAAAAAATAATTTTTTTTTTCATATATTAAATTTATTATTTAATAAAATTTTATCTATTAAACTTAGATACATATTTGAATTATCAGTAAGCATTTTTTTCTCATCTTCTGACACCAACTCTTCAATTTGATTTATAAAATTTTGATATCTCGTAAAAATGTGCCTTTCTAATAAAAATAATATTAAAAGTATTTGAAATAGCCGCTTATTATTTATGATAGTTTTTTTATATTTAATCTTAAATTCTAGATATAAAATTTTAGTCAAAATTATAAATATTTTTTTTAAAATGAATTTACAATTATATTTCAAAGATTTAACTATTATGGGTGTTATTTTCCAGTGGAAATAATCATATAATAAAGATCTCTCTTTTTGAAAAAATTCAAGATCCAAAACATAATTTTTATTCAAATTTTTTATAGTATTGAAACTAATAAAGTCACCATGAGAAGCCTCCACTGGAATTGAAATAGATTTATATTTTTCTAAAATTATGTTTATTGTGTCGTCAATTTTTTTAGATTTATCTTTATTTATCTGATTTTTTTTCACAATAGTTGAAATGTAATTTTGCAAATTTACTATTTTGTAATTTTTTGAAAAACTATTATTATAAAATTTTGATAATTCAAAATAACTTCCCCTAGATCCTTCTATAAATTCTATTTCAGATAATGAATAGTTTTGAGTAATATTTATTAATTTGTAATTTGGAAGATTAAATTTTGGATTATCTATTTTGGAAAAATAATCATAGCCATCTGATTCATTTTTTGAAAGATTTATTGAGTGTTCATGCAAACAAAGCTTGAACAAAAATATATTTTCATGTTCTTTTATTTTTATATAAATCTTTTTAAATTGATAAAATTTAATATCAATAATTTGCCCTATAATTTTATTATCATCTAAAATTCTTAAAACATCTTTTTGAGTAAAAATTTCCCCATTAATAAATTTAGCGTAATTATGAATCATCTTCTAATTTATTTAAAAATTCTTTTGAAGTAGTTGCAAAAATATTATACCCAATGCTTTTTCTTTTTTTGTATTTATCTAAATCAGTATATTTTTTGATTTTAAAAAATTTGTTCTCTAGACCAATAAAAACTTTATATCCTTTTTTCAATAAATATCTTGTTGCTGTATTTTTTTTATCACTACCATGCTCCTCATAAATGATTAATAATTTATTTTGTGAATTTTGTTTAATAGTTTTGAGACAATTTGTTTCCTCTCCCTCTATATCAAGTTTAATTACATGATATTTAAATTTTTTGTATTTTTTTAAAATTTTAGTAATTGGAATAATATTTATTTTTTCTTTTTTATATAATCTATTTTTTGGTTTTAAAAGAGAAGAACCTACGGCTGATGATGTACTGTCATCAACATATATATTTTTTGTACAAGCAATATTACTAATTCCTTTATTTATTAATGTAAATTTTGAATTGTTAAGGTCACAATTAGTTTTACACATAAAAAAATTTTTTTTAACAGGCTCTATTGCAATTGTTCTATGTGATCCAAATTCTTTTGAAGATACAATTGAACTCCAATAACCGTAGTTCGCACCAGCATCAAAAAAAACATAATTAATTTTATTTATTTTTTTTAAAAAATTTTCAATTTCTATCTCATAATGATAGTCTTTATATATTAGACAATTATAGTATGGATCATTAAGATAAAATTTAAAATTAGTATCATTTAAAATTTTAATTTTACAAATTATATCTTTAGAAATAAAAAAAGAAATTAACTTTGAAAGTCTATAATATAATCTAAAGTTAATAAGACTTGTTATTTTCCCAAAAATTATTATTAAAAAAACAAATATATATAAATTTAATTTTTTTTTCTTTTTAAATTTTTTATTTATATAGATGTAGAATTTAATCTCTTTTAAATTTTTAAATATGCTCATGTTATTTTCTTTTTTCAAATAATTTATCTAATCTTTTTATTAATGAAATATATTTTTTTCTTGTTAATTCATTTTTTCTTTTTCGAATTATCTCAAATGAGGTATTTATATATATCTTTTTTGTATCCTTAAAAAAAAGATTATAAATTAATTTAATTAAGATTGGTTTATGAGATAAAAGGTATCTGCTTGGATCAATAACTACATCATAAATTGATCTTTCAAAAACATAAGTTAATCTTAATTTTCTTATAATGAATATCTTACAAATCAAAATAATTATCTGAATCGTTATGTAGATCTCTTTAATTAATGAAATAGGATATAAATAATTTGATTTAAGATAAGGTGTTTGATTGCTTTGAACTGGATTACTATCTTTAAATTTCCATAGGTGAAGTATCTTAATTCTAATATTTTTTTTTTTTAAAATATTTCTGATTATTTTTGAGGCTAAATAAGATTTTCCCGCACCATCCACACCAAAAATTTCAACTATATTTAGATTATTTTTACTATCTTCTAATATATATTTGGTAATTTTCTTTAGCTTAATGTCAGTAATTTTTCCATTAATTTTCAACATAGTAATATAATTTGTATAAAATTCTTACATATACTGTATTTTATATATTATATGTTTTTGTTAATAAGCAATATATAAAAAGAATCTTATGTATTTAAAAATAATTTTAATTTTTCTATTTATTACTGGTTGCAATAATTCTACTGGTTTTAAGGGTGAACCCAATAGAACCAATCCAAAAAAAATGGGCTTAGAACAAAGAGGTGTTGCTTTAAAATTTCATGACTTAAATAAAATAAATACTTCATCGCTGCCAAGATTTGAAGATGTTCAAAAAAAAAAAGATAAAAAGTTAGTAAAATTAATGAAAGATAATAAATATTATTATTCTATAGGCTCAGGTGATGTTATAAACATAGCAATCACAGACATTGATGACATTGATGGATCTTACACTATTAGCCCTGATGGTGATGTAACCATTCCTTATGTAGGTCAAGTTTTAATTAATGATAAAACTAAAGAGGAAGCTCAAGCATTTATTAACGATGTTCTAAAAGCTTTTTATCAAGAACCAGAAACTATTGTTAAAATTGAACAGTATAATAGTGCCTATGTATATATTACAGGTGCAATAAATCGACCATTATCAATTTTACTATCAGAACAACCACTTAAATTATTAGATGCTTTAATAAAAGCTGGATATGTAAAAGATCAAAAGAGCTATGTTAAAACTGCTTTATTAAGGAGAGGAAAAGAAGTTTTTGAAATAGATCTATATGAACTATTAAATAAGAATAATACTGATCTAGATATTTATTTAAGAAAAGATGATGTTCTTCATGTCTCTGAATCTGACACAGATCAAGCTTATGCATTTGGAGAATTTACAACATCAGGTCCTATATCAGTTTATAAAGATTTAACTTTAACTGAATTATTAGCAACAAAAGGAATTAATAAAGCTACTGCTAAAACTGAAAATATTTATGTATTAAGAGAAGATTTAACGAAATTTTTACATATCGATATTTATACAATTAATTTAAATAACCCAGCAGCTTTTCTTGCTGCTAATAATTTTTATATATTGCCAGATGATATTGTATTTATTCCATCAACTAAATTAGTTAAGTGGAATAATGTGATTACTCTATTAACGCCTTCTGAAACCTTATTTAAAACTTACCGACCTTATATTGCTGAACAAGATGACTGGTATATAAGAAGTGCTGATTATAATTAATTATTATTACTTTTAAAATCAATTAAACCTATAGACAAAATAGAAATTAATAAGACTAGTATTCCTGGGATATGTAATGAAAAATCCACTAAACTTTGAATGAATAAAGTTAATGATAATAAAGATAATAATATAAATCTAGCAAATTGTTTTACTCTTTTAATATCTTTTATTATTGTACTAAAATAAGAAATATATAATAAGATCAGTATCAACATACCTAAAATTCCAACTTCACCTAAAAATTCTACAGGATCATTATGAGCATTTTGTGCCAGAACACCTAAAGGGAGAGTATAAAAATTTTTGAAAACTTGTTCGAAAGCTCCGTTTCCATAACCAAATAACCAAAATCTTCTAAATTGATCTAAAGCAAACCCCTGTAAATCTATTCTAACTTCTTCACCAGCTATTGAAGTTTCAACAATTCTTTCAATTAGGTAGGCATTACCAAAAAATATTGCCATTATAAAAATATCAAAAATTAAAATAAAGATAATGATAGTTGATAAGGGGTTGATAATTTTTTTAAAAAATATTTTTGAGTAAAATAGAAATGAAAGCAAAATTAATATATAACTTAAATTTGCAATTCTTGACCATGTTGTCAAAATAGCAATACTTAGAAAAATAATAAAAATTCTTATAAAAAAGATTTTACTTTTTAATTGTTCACGAAAATTGAAATTTATAATTTCATTTTTTTGAAAGAAAATAACAATGTAATAAAGACCTGAAAAGGTACATAAATATAAAAATGTTCCAAAAACTGTTCTATTTACAAATAAGCCTGTACTTGCATTGAGGTAATGAATTTTTTCAATTAAAAAATTTGATGGATTCCCTATCAACATCCAATAAGTTGCAAAAACAGCATGACAAAATCCCAAAATAAATAATGATAATAAAAATTTCTTTAAATATCTACTTCTATTAAATAACGTAGGAAAAACCAAAAATATTATTAAAAAATTTATACAATTTAAAATTAAAAAATATGAATTACTAGGATCAATACTTAATGACCATAATTGTTTATCAATCTTAATTGAAGTATATAAATCATAGTTATTAGGCGCTATTATTTCAATTAAACTTATTGGTAAGGGCACTATCTGTAATATTAAGTAAGTTAAATAAATAAAAAATATATTAAAAAAAATTTTATTATTTAAAACGTTTTTTTTTATTTGATCTAGAAGTTCAATGTTTTTTAAACATAGAATAAAAAAAAAAATAAAACTAACAGAAGAAGTTTGAATTAATAAAGGGTTGATGCTGCCATTAAAACTTACTGTAATTGCTAAAATAATTAAAAATAAATTTTGAAGAGTATCTTTTCTTAAACTCATTAAGTACAGATATTATTAATAGGTGATACACATGTAGCATCTTGAGATATCAGTAATGTAAAAGTTCTATTATTTGTTACTGTACCAGCTTGAATTGAAGCTTGGATTTCAAAAGAATATGTTGCTGCATTAAGCAATCTTGGAGCTATACCAGAAATTTGATTTCCAGTAACTGTAATTGTTGTCCCACTAAGACCGAATGCATTTCCTGTATTACTTGCTGAAATAAATGAATAAGTAGGCCCGGAACCTTGAGATCCAGTTGCCACAACAGTTTCATTTATATCTTGTCCAGCATTTGCGCTTGGCAATGTTTCTGCTGTTGTGAAATCTACAGTTTCTGCGCCACCACTTGCGTTTATTGCTGGAAAAGAAACAAATAGATCTTCAGTATTACCATTACTATCTGTTGCTGTAAAAGTTACAGAAGTTTCAGTTGCAGTTGATGAAGTAGGGGTTCCAGAAACTACACCAGCTGTTAAAGATATACCTGCTGGTAAAAATGCATCATCACTATAAGTTATTGTACCAACACCTGAAGCAGATAAATTTATAGAAGACATGGGTGTACCTTCAGTTAAGGTTAAAGTTGAAAAATCTGCAGCAAGAGTATTCCAGGTAACTGATCCACCACCACCATTAGCGTTCACCATTGGAAAGGTAACAAATTTAGTTTGTGATCCCATATCATCTGTTGCTGTAATCATTACACTAGATGTGTAAGCAGTTTGCATGCTAGGTGTTCCTTTAATATATTGTCCATCAACATATAAACCCATCGGTAAGTTTGATGCTGTAAAATTTACAGTTCCTGTT
>Ga0307986_10001857_pt1 | contig 15254 bp, 8 predicted proteins | sample EllFjometageno82_FD_203170 | JGI IMG/M metagenome (GOLD analysis project Ga0307986, IMG submission 203170) | Marine microbial communities from Ellis Fjord, Antarctic Ocean - #82 | ecosystem: Environmental > Aquatic > Marine > Unclassified | place: Southern Ocean | collected 2014-10-09
CCTAAATATTTGTACAGGTAAATTTTTTTTATCTGCAAGATTTAACCATAATTTTTCTGCATACAGTCTGTCTATGCCATTTGTTGATGTAGGATTGGTATTGCTTTTTTCATCCACCCAATCCCCACCATGATTGCCGTAAACACTTGTAGCCGATAAGTATGTAATCCACTTCGTTGTGTTTTTTTCAAGTATATTTTGAAAATTTTTTATCACTATATCTTCTCCTTTAGATGGAGCTATAGACACTAATATATGGTCTGAAAACTTTAAATTTTTAATTAATTTTTGATCAAAAGAATCTTCTGAAAATTGAAAACTTTCATAATTTATATTTTTAAAATTATTTTGTTTAGAACTTTCTCTAGAGGTTGTAGTTAAATTAATTATTAAATTTTCTGAATTAATTTTTGTTATAAAATTTTTTGCTACTTGACCAAAACCAAAACAAAAAATGTTTATTTTTTTCATTTAGCTTACTTTCTTAACTAAATTCTTTAATGTAATTGGGTTATTTAGCTTATCAAGCATCTCGACTGGACATATTTGTTTGAAATTTAATAATTCATTTTCATAATTATTTAAAATTATTTTAGCGGTTTCTGAATCTGTTTCTTTTAAAAAATCTTCTAGATTATTCTTTAAAAAATTTTTCCAATATTCAGTTTCTACTTTTTGCCAGATAATTGAAACTGGGTTAACGAAATTTTCAAAATTATTCTTAGGGTCATAAATGAAAGCCATTCCCCCTGTCATACCAGCTCCAAAATTATCTCCGACCTGCCCAAGAATAATTACATTACCTCCGGTCATATACTCACACCCGTGTGCCCCACATCCTTCTACTATAGCAAGACTCCCAGAGTTTCTAACTGCAAATCGTTCACCCGCTTGTCCTGACGCATATAATTTTCCTGCTGTGGCGCCATATAAAACTGTATTCCCAATAATTACATTCTCACTAGAAACTAAGTTACTTTTGTTTGAAGTTCTTACAATTATTTTTCCTCCTGAAAGACTTTTACCAACATAATCGTTAGAATCTCCCTCGACTATTAATTTTAATCCCTTGATTAAAAAAGCTCCTAACGACTGTCCTGCGCTACCTTTGAGTTTAATAGTAATTGAATCTTCATTTAATTTATTATCTCCATAAGTCTTATATAAATAATGCGAAAGTCTAGTTCCTACTGATCTGTGTGTATTTTCTATGTTATATTCAAAATTAAACTTATCTTTGTTGTTTAATTTTTCTTTTATATCTGACCAAATTTTTTCATCTAAAGTATCTGGTACTTTGTTAATCTGTTTGTCTTTACAATATCTTGGATTATCTCCTGGATCTGCTTGAACAAGAAGAGGGTTAAGATCCAAATCGTCTAGATTCGGTGAGCCTTTACTTACTTGTGTCAAAAGGTCAGTTCTACCAATAATTTCATTAATAGATTTATACCCCAGCGATGCAAGAATTTCCCTGACTTCTGTGGCAACAAATGTAAAAAAATTTACAACTTTTTCAGGAGTTCCATTAAACTTTTCTCGTAGTGCTTTGTCTTGACTACAAACTCCAACCGGACAAGTGTTTGAATGACATTGTCTGACCAATATACAACCCATTGCTACTAAAGACGATGTACCCATTCCGTATTCTTCAGCACCCATCATGGCAGCCATAACTATATCTTTTCCAGTTTTAAGTCCGCCATCAGTTCTTAGGGTTACTTTGTGCCTTAAATTATTAAGCGTTAAAATTTGATTAACTTCTGTTAAACCCATTTCCCAAGGAATACCGGCATACTTTATGCTTGTTTGGGGGCTAGCACCAGTGCCTCCTGAGTGACCAGAAATTAAGATTACATCTGCTTTGGCTTTTGCTACACCAGCTGCTATTGTTCCTATCCCAGTAGAAGCTACTAATTTTACTCCAATCCGGGCTCCAGGATTTATTTGTTTTAAATCGTAGATTAACTGAGCTAAATCCTCAATCGAGTAGATATCATGATGAGGAGGAGGAGAAATTAAAGTTACACCTGGAGTGGAATGTCTTAACTTGGCTATTTCATCTGTAACTTTAAACCCAGGCAACTGCCCTCCCTCACCAGGCTTTGCACCTTGAGCCATTTTAATTTCAATTTCATTGCAATTATTAATGTAATTAATTGTTACACCAAATCTTGCTGAAGCTATTTGTTTTATTCTTGAATTAGCAGAATCTCCATTAGCTAATTTGACAAAACGTTTTTCATCTTCTCCTCCCTCTCCACTACAAGAAGCTCCTTTTATTCTGTTCATTCCAGTTGCTAAGGTCTCATGGGCTTCTGCTGATAGCGCTCCATGAGACATGCTCCCACTTCCAAATCTTTTTAAAATCTCAGATAGCGGTTCTACATCGTTAATATTTAAGGGAGTTTTTTTTTCTTTAAATTCTAATAAATCTCTTAAACTAATAGGAGCTAAATCATGAATGCCTTTGGAATATTTCTTGTAATGATCATAAGAACCTACGCCAACAGCGTGTTGCAACACGTGGATTAAATTTCCTTGGAACTGATGTTCTTCACCACTTTTTCTATATCGGTAAATACCTCCAATTGGTAATGTAACGATGTTATTAGAGACAAACTTTTTATGGTGTTCTTTAATCTTTTTTTCAATTCCACCTATGCCAATACCAGATATTCTTGAACTCATGCCAGGAAAATAATCTGATACAATAGCCCTACTTAAACCTACTGCTTCAAAATTACATCCTCCTCTATAAGAACTAATCACTGAGATGCCCATCTTTGACATAATTTTTAACAAACCATCATCTATAGACTTTTTAAATTTAGCAACACAACTTTCAAAATCAGAGTTACTAAATAATTTTTTTTCAAATCTTTGGTAGATGCTGTCAATCGCTAGATAGGGATTCACAGTAGTAGCTCCAACACCAATTAAGACTACAAAAGAATGTGTATCTAATACATCTGAACTTTCGATGTTTATTGAACAATATCCTCTTAAACCTAGCTTTACTAAATGAGAATGAACCGCACCAACTGCTAAAACAGAAGGGATGCTTGCACGTGATAAATTTATTTTTTTATCCGATAATATTAAATTGTTACTTCCTTCACGTACTGCAATTTCAGCTTCTTCTTTTATTTTTTCTATTCTCTCTTTAAGCGATAAGTTAATGTCAAAAGTACAATCTAATGTTCTAATTTTACTTTTAAATAAATTTTTAAACTTTTTAAATTGAGAATTGGTCAAAATTGGGCTTTCTAAAACATAAATATTTTCTTCAGTTAAATTATCAAAATCTAAGATATTGCCTAAGTTTCCAAATCTAGTTTTGAGACTCATTACTTTATTTTCTCTTAAAGAATCTATCGGTGGGTTGGTTACTTGACTAAAATTTTGTCTAAAATAATGAGATATAGGCCTATAATAATTAGATAAAACAGCCACTGGAGTATCATCACCCATTGAGCCAATAGCTTCTTTTCCGTCTTCTGCCATTGGATGAAGTATAAGTTCTAAATCTTCTATACTAAGACCAGATAGATATTGTCTTTTTTTTAGTTCATCGGACGTGAATTCTGGTTTTTCTTTTTCAGTAAAAATTTTTTTATCTAAGTCTATAATTTGCTTATTATATTTTTTGTAATCATTAGCAATGTAATCTTTGATTTCTTTATCGTGGTATAATTTTCCTAATTTTAAATCTATTGCAATAATTTGACCTGGTCCTAATTTGCCTTTTGAAATAATTTTTTCTTCAGATAGTTTTATCATTCCAGATTCAGATCCAGCATAAAACAAGTTGTCTGAAGTGATGGCATATCTTAAAGGTCGTAAACCATTTCTGTCCGTCGCTGCCAAAACCCATTTTGCATCTGTGGCACAAATTGCTGCTGGTCCATCCCATGGTTCTATAGAACTATTTAAAAAGTTAAATAAATCTTGATGATTCTTTGGCACTGTTTTGCTTCTTTTGGACCAAGCATCTGGTATCATCATAAGCTTAATTAATGGTGCCAATTTACCTGAGTGTGTTAGTAGTTCAAAAACATTATCTAAAGCTCCTGAGTCAGAAATTCCAGCTGTGATAACAGGTTTTAAATCTTCTACATTTTTAAATAATGAACTCGACATATCTTGTTCATGGATCTTCATCCAATTTATATTTCCTTTAACGGTATTGATTTCTCCGTTATGAGCTAAAGTTCTAAATGGTTGTGCAAGATCCCAGCTAGGAAAAGTATTTGTAGAATATCTTTGGTGAAAAATAGCAAATCTTGATGTAAATTTTGGATCTTTTAAATCTGGGTAAAAATCAGCAAGTGCTTCCGCTAAAAACATACCCTTGTAAACAATTGATCTTGAGCTGAAAGAGCAAATATAAAATTCTTTTAATTGATTCTCCCTTGCTATTTTTTCTATTTTTTTTCTAGTAACAAATAATTCTCTTTCCAGGTCATTGGTTTCCAGTTCTTCGTTTTTTTTAAATAGTACTTGTGCAATTTCTGGTCTATTTTGGTCTGCGGTTCTTCCTAAAACTTTTGGATTAACTGGCACTTGTCTCCATCCGTAAATAGAAAAATTTTCTTGCAACAAAACTGTCTCTATAATCTCTCTACACTTTTCTTGATCTGAATAATTAGTTTTGGGCAAAAAAACCATTCCAACACATATTCTTTTGCTTGCATCATGTCTGTGACCGGTTGACAAAATTTTATCCTTAAAAAAATCTGGTGAGATTTCAAGTTGCATTCCAGCACCATCTCCCGATTTACCATCAGCGTCCACTGCTCCTCTATGCCAAACAGCTTTTAATGCTTCAATTCCATAGTCAACAATTTTTCTCGATTTTTTACCGTCTGTTGTGGCTATCAAACCAACTCCACAAGCGTCATGTTCGTGACTGGGGTCGTAAGCTAAATTATCCTCTAGTAACTTCTTGTTTTTTAAATATTTTAAATAATCACTCATAATTATGCGGCTTTTATTTTCTCATTTTGAATACTTTTTTCTTTTAAATATTTCTGAATTTGTACGGCTGAGTCTCTTCCATCTTTGATTGCCCAAACTACTAGTGAGGCACCTCTTACAATATCCCCTGCTGCAAAAACACCATCAATATTAGTTTGCATAGTATTTAAATCTATTTTTATTGTTCCCCATCTAGAAACTGATAATTCTTTCGCTGAAAATAATTCTGGAAGATTCTCAGGATCAAAACCTAGGGATTTGATTACAATGTCAGCTTTTATATTATATTCTGAGTTTTCTTGTACTTGAGGCTTTCTGCGCCCTGAAGAATCTGTCGAACCAAGTATCATTTTATTTACTTGTACCTCTGTAACTTTTTTCGTTCCAATAAATTTTTTTGGTGCTGACAGCCAAATAAATTCGACACCTTCCTCTATAGCGTTAGCTACTTCTCTCGCAGAACCTGGCATATTTTCTCTGTCTCTTCTATATATACATTTTACTGATTTTGCTTTTTGACGAGTTGCTGTTCTTACACAATCCATAGCTGTGTCACCTCCACCAATAACAACAACATCTTTGTTTTGAGCATTTAATGTTCCGTTATCAAATAATTCCACTTTATCTCCTAATCCTTTTTTATTTGATGCTGTTAAAAATTCCATAGCAGGAAAAATATTTTCTAAATCATTTCCTGGAATTTCTATTTCTCTTGGCTTATAAACACCTGTTGCAATCAATACAGCATCATGGTTTTTTTTTAACTCATGTAAGTTTTTATTTCTTCCAACTTCAAAATTTTGAACAAATTTAATTCCTCCTTGTTTTAAAAGTTTAGTTCTTCTTTCAACTACAAATTTTTCTAATTTAAAATTTGGTATCCCATAAATTAATAAACCTCCAGGTCTGTCATATCTGTCATAAACTGTAACCTGGTAACCAGATTTTCTTAATTCTTCTGCACATGCTAGTCCAGCAGGACCTGCGCCTATAATTGCTATTGATTGATTAATTTCTTTTTTTATTTTTATTGGTTTGACCCAATTTTTTTCCCAAGCTGTGTCTGTAATATATTTTTCTATTGACCCTATTGTTACTGTTCCGTGGCCAGATTGTTCTATTACACAATTTCCTTCACACAATCTATCTTGAGGACATATTCTGCCACAAACTTCTGGCATATTATTTGTGCTTTGTGAAAGCTGATAGGCTTCTTCCAATCTACCTTCTGCTGTTAATTTCAACCAATCAGGAATATTATTATGGAGCGGACAATGCACTTGGCAAAAAGGAACACCACATTGCGAGCATCTACTTGATTGTTCTTGTGCTTTATCGTTTATAAATTCTTTATAGATTTCATGAAAATCTTTTTTTCTATCATGCTCTCCTCTCTTGTCAGGAGTAGCTTGTTCCAATTCTATAAATTGAAGCATTTTTTTTGTCATTTTTAATTACTTTACTTAATAATCCTTAAGTTGAAAGTAAAAATAGGTAATTATTACTGACATAATTGTAAATAAAAACAGCATTATCATATGTTTTTTTTGCATGTCTATTATGCATATCAATAAAATATAAAAGGATTTATAAACTTTCAGAACATGGCTGAAATAATTGTTTTATCAATAATCCAAGGCTTGACAGAGTTTCTTCCTATTAGTTCTTCGGCTCATCTAATATTAATATCAAATTATTTAAATTTTAATAACGAAAATTTAACTTTAGATATTAGTCTACATCTAGGGTCTTTATTGGCAATAATTTTGTATTTTAGAAAAGATCTTTTAGATTTTTTTAACAATAAGGCTTTGTTTGGTAAAATAATATTAAGTTCTTTACCTGTTATGTTTTTTGGATTTTTTTTAATTAAGTTAGATTTAATAGATTATTTAAGAAGTTATAAAGTAATAGGATGGACTACAATAATATTTGGTATTTTACTTTATTTTAGTGATTTAAAAAAAGTAAGAAAAAAAATTAACAAAGATTTTAAATACAGTTCCGCTTTATATATAGGGCTTTTTCAGGTTTTGTCTTTAATACCAGGTGTAAGTAGATCTGGAATTACTATCACAGCTGGAAGATTCTTAAATTTTAACAGAGTAGACTCAACAAAAATTTCTTTTTTGATTTCAATTCCAACATTAACTGCTGTAAGTTTATATAATGTACAAAATTTATTAATAGATAAGAATTTTGAAATATCCTTTTTAAATATTTTAGGTATAGCTTTTTCTTTTATTTTTTCCTATTTAACAATCAAATTTTTTTTTAATTTCTTAAAAAGATTTAGTTTATTTTCATTTGTAGTATATAGAATTATTTTAGGTCTTATAATTATTATTTATGCTTATTAATAAAAATATCTTTTCGGCAAAGAATTTACTAAATGTTTTAATTTCATTAATTCCTTTATCTATAATTATTGGAAACTTTATAATAAACCTAAACGTCATCCTAGTTTGTTTGTTGGGTTTAATAATTTATAGATTTGAAATATTTAAATTGGATAAAAAAATATATCAATATTTAATATATTCGTTCTTTTTGTACATAATTTTGATTACACTATACAAAAATCTTCCTAACTTAGAAGTCAATATCTTGTTTAAAGAACATATAATTAAATCTTTTTTATTTTTAAGATTCTTCATTTTTTTTCTGGTTATTAGTAAGATTGTTGAGGAGGGAAGCTTTAATACTAAACTTTTTTTTATTTCATCTGCCTTTTTTTCTTTTATTATAGCTGTAGACATACTGGTACAAGTTTATACTGGTACAAATTTACTCGGCCTTCCTATAACTCTAGGTCGACCCTCTAGTTTTTTTGGAGGTGAAAATATAGCTGGTGGTTATCTTCAAAAATTTAGTTTCTTTTTTATTTTTTTAGGACCAATTATTGTATTTAAATCACTAAATAAAAAAATTATTTTTGTTTTTTTGTCATTTTCTTTATTTTTTCTTTCAATACTTTTAACCAACAATAGAATGCCTTTCCTAATTTATTGCTTTTCTTTAATAATTTTTCTATTTTTTGAAAAAAGATTAAGAAAATTTTTTTTATTTACTATTATTTTTTCTCTCATTAGTTTTTTTATTATAATTAAGAATGTTACAGTTGTTAAAGATTCTTTTAATTCTTTATACACGAGCATAAAGCATATTACTTTAATTGCGCCGAAATTATTTTATTACAAAGAAATAAAAGAAAAAATTCCTTTCAATAATGGATATCTAATTGTTTTTAATTCAGGCATTCAACAGTGGAAAGAAAATAAAATTTTCGGAGATGGCCTTAAATCATTTAGAATAAATTGTGAGTATGGACACAATAGAACGTGTCAATCACACCCACATAATTATTTTATTGAAATAATGATAGACACAGGCTTAATTGGATTAAGTTTAATATGTCTAATTTTTATATTCGTTTTTTTTAATTTTCTTAAATATTATAGTGGAAATGCAAATTTTCAGACACGATTAACCACTATGCCTTTCTTTTTGATATTCTTTTTTGAGTTCTTTCCGTTAAGAAGTTCTGGCAGCTTTTTTACAAGTTCTAATTCAATCTTAATTTTTTTATCGTTAGCCATTTTAATTAATATAAAAAAAATAGATAATGTAGAAAAAAATTAAAATAATATTGTTAAAAAAAATATTGTTAAAATAACTATTAGTAAGAAAACAAGTACTAAATTTTTAAAAGCATTTTAATAAAATAATATCACAACATTGGTGCGCCTGCTAGGATTTGAACCCAGAACCTCCTGGTCCGTAGCCAAGCGCTCTATCCAATTGAGCTACAGGCGCATATTAAAATTGTTGATTATTTATTTTATCAAAATTCTATTATTTTAAGTATTTAAATTTTTTTAAAACTTTTTAAAAATATATTCCTAATACTAATTTAATTGCGTTAATAAATTAGAAATTGATGTTTTTTACCTGTTATATAACGCTTTACGCGGTTTTTTTTAAGTTTTAGTTGTTTATAAATGACAGTATATTTTATAAGTTGCGTTTAATTTATGGCTCAAAATATATCTGTTCCTGACATTGGTGATTTTGATAGTGTCGAAATCATAGAAATCTTGGTAAAAATTGGAGATCACATTAAAAAAGATGATCCTGTTGTAACCTTAGAAAGCGATAAATCTAGTGTGGAAGTTCCATCGCTGTTTGCAGGTAAAATAATTGAACTAAACATAAAAGTTGGTGATAAAGTTTCAAAAGGTAGTCTTTTGGCGAAGGTAGAGATTGCTTCAGTTGATACGATTAATAATGAAACAATTCAAAAAAAATCAAATATTGAAACAGATAATATTATAGAAGAAAAAGATGACAAACCAGTTGTCCAAAAAAAAATTATAAAAAAAGTTTTTATTCAACCCGCTGCAAAAGAAGATCTTGATCCATTAGAAACAAAAGAATGGATTGAATCTTTAAATGCTGTAATAGAAAATGATGGTCCTTCAAGAGCTAGTTATCTTTTAAATAAAGTTGTATCTGAGGCATATACTGCTGGCCTTGTTTTACCTGATACTAGAACTACTCCTTACATAAATACTATACCAACTGAATTAGAAGTTAAATCTCCAGGAAACCAAAATATAGAAAAAAAAATTCGTGCTTATATAAGATGGAATGCTGCAGCTATGGTTGTTAAAGCAAATAAAATTAGTAGTGAGCTTGGTGGTCATATTGGAACATTTGCATCTGCTGCAACCTTATACGACGTGGGTATGAATCATTTTTGGAGAGCTAAAAACAAAGATTTTGGTGGAGATTTAATTTATTTTCAAGGTCACTCTGCACCTGGTATGTATGCTCGTGCGTTTCTTGAAGGTAGACTCTCAGAAAAACAATTAAACAGATTTAGACAAGAGGTAGATTCTGGTGGCCTTTCTTCTTATCCTCATCCTTGGCTTATGCCAAAATTCTGGCAGTTTCCAACTGTATCAATGGGGCTCGGACCAATTATGGCAATTTACCAAGCTAGATTTTTAAAATATTTAATTAATAGAGGTTTGTTAAAAGATGAAGATAGAAAAATTTGGGTTTTTCTAGGTGATGGTGAAACGGACGAGCCAGAATCATTGGGTGCTATAAGTTTAGCTGCTAGAGAAAAACTAGATAATTTAATTTTTGTAGTTAATTGTAATCTTCAAAGACTAGATGGACCCGTAAGAGGAAATGGAAAAATTATTCAAGAACTAGAAGGTAGTTTTAGAGGTGCTGGGTGGAATGTTTTAAAAGTCATATGGGGTTCGTATTGGGACCCTCTTTTAAAAGCTGATAAAACTGGATTGCTAATGAAACGGATGAATGAAGTTGTAGATGGAGAATACCAAGCAATGAAAGCTAAAGGTGGAGCCTATGTAAGGGAAAAATTTTTTGGTAAATATCCTGAATTGAAAGAACTAGTTTCTTCCATGACTGACAATGATATTTGGAAACTAAATAGAGGCGGCCACGATCCACACAAAGTTTATGCCGCTTATCATGCCGCTGTGCAACATAAAGGGTCTCCGACTGTTGTTATTGCTAAAACGGTTAAAGGTTATGGAATGGGTAAATCTGGTGAAAGTATAAATACAACACATCAACAAAAAAAATTAGATGAACAAGATCTATTATATTACAGAGATCGATTTAATGTCCCTCTAACGGATGAACAGGTAAAAAATATTGAATATTACAAACCAGCTGAAAACTCTGAAGAAATGAAGTACCTACAAGAAAGACGAAAACAACTTGGTGGATTTATTCCTGAAAGATCCTCTCTTGCGCTACCTATCAAAGCTCCACCTAAAGATATTTTTGAAAGTTTCATGAAATCTACTGGAGATAAAGAGATGTCTACAACGATGGCTCTTGTTCGGATGTTAACTAATCTTCTTAGAGATAAAAATGTTGCACCTAGACTAGTCCCAATTATTCCAGATGAAGCAAGAACCTTTGGCATGGAGGGTTTTTTTAGAAAAATAGGAATTTACGCGCATGAAGGTCAAAAATATGAACCAGAAGATTCTGAGCAATTAAGTTCTTACAAAGAAACAAAAAGTGGTCAAGTATTAGAGGAGGGAATTACAGAAGCTGGAGCTATGTCATCTTGGATTGCGGCAGCAACTTCCTATACTAATCATGATTTAGAAATGATTCCGGTATATATTTTTTATTCAATGTTTGGGTTTCAAAGAATTGGTGATTTTGCCTGGGCTGCAGGAGACGCGCAAGCTAGAGGTTTTTTGATAGGAGCTACGGCAGGAAGAACAACGCTTGCGGGGGAAGGTTTACAACACCAGGATGGTCATAGTCATATTTTAGCTTCTATGATTCCAAATTGTGTTTCTTATGATCCGACTTTTTCTTATGAGCTAGCAGTAATTTTTAGAGAAGGCTTACGAAGAATGCATGAAAAGAATGAGAATGTTTTTTATTATATTACAGCGATGAATGAAAACTACTCTCACCCTGAAAAACCAAAAGGCGCTGATGTAGGCATTTTAAAAGGCATGTATTTATTTAAAGAATATAAAAACAAAGGAAAAATCAAAATTCAATTAATGGGTTCTGGTACAATTTTGAGAGAAGCTATAGCAGCAGCTAAAATATTATCTGAGGAATATGGTGTAGATTCTGATATTTGGAGTGTAACTAGTTTTAATGAGCTAAGAAAAGATGGTATGGAAATTGAAAGAAGAAATCTTTTAAACCCAAATAGTAAAAAAGAAAAAAGCTATATTGAAAAGTGCCTAGAAAAAAGAGATGGTCCTGTTATAGCTGTTACTGATTATGTTAGATCATTTTCAGATCAAATTAGACCATATACTGACAAACCTTTTTATTCTTTAGGTACAGATGGCTTTGGGAGAAGTGATACAAGAAAAAATTTAAGGAAATTCTTTGAAGTTGATAAGGAACATATAGTTGCCTATACATTAAGTGCTCTAGCAAATGAGCAATTATTAGGCTCAGATAGTGCAGAAAAAGCTTTCAAAAAATATAATATTGATAAGAAAAAAGTGTTTCCAACAAAATTGTAATTATGGCTGAACAAAAAATTATTGTTCCGAATATAGGTGACTTCAAAGAAGTGGAGGTAATCGAGATTTTAGTAAAAGAAGGACAAAAAATTAAAAAAGATGAATCGGTTATCACACTAGAAAGTGACAAATCATCAGTAGAAGTTCCTTCAAACTTCAGTGGAACAATTAAAAAAATTAATATCAAAGTAGGGGATAAAGTTTCCGAAGGAACTACAATTTTATTACTAAATAACGAAGAAGACAATAAAGAGAAAGTTGAACTAATTTCAAAAAATCAAGATAGTAACTCAGAAAATAAAAATGAAATTATAGATTTTCCTAAAAAAAATAAAAAAAAAGACGTACAATTCTCTTCCTTAACCGTACAAGAAAAAGTGAAACCAGCTAGTCCAAATGTAAGAAAATTTATAAGAGAATTAGGTGCTGATATTTATAAAATACCGGGCTCTAAAAGATCTGGCAGAATAACTAGGGATGACGTTAAAGATTATATAAAAGATAAATTAACAATCGCTCCAGTAGCCTCGATACCGGAAAGAAAAATTATCAAAAATGAATATGAACATAATGAATTTGGTGAGACAGAGGTTAAAGATATTCCAAGAATAAAAAGACTTTCTGGTCCTCATCTTGTTAAGTCTTGGAATGAAATTCCACACGTTACCCAGCATGAAGAAGTAGATATTACAGAAATGGAACAGTTTAGAAGTTCCCTTAAAGATTTATATACTGGACAAAAAATGTCTGTCACTCCATTAGCCTTTATTATGCGAGCAATGATAAATGCTCTCAAAGCATATCCAAATTTTAATGCATCGATAGATTCTGATAGTGGGAAAGTTACTTATAAAAAATATTTTCATATCGGTGTAGCTGTAGATACACCACATGGCTTGATGGTTCCGAAAATTAGAGATGTTGATCAATTAGATATTAAGGAAATAAGTCAAAAACTTAGAGCAGTTAGTAAATTATGCAAAGAACTTAAAATTGATAAAAAAGAATTTTTTGGGGGATCTATGACAATCTCTAGCTTAGGTGGCATTGGTGGAACTTTTTTCACCCCAATAATTAACCCTCCAGAACTATCTATATTAGGAGTTGGCAAGGCATATGACAAGGTAGTCAAAAATAACGGTCAGATTATTACTAGAAAAATATTACCTATCTCCTTGTCTTACGATCATAGATTTATCGATGGTGCAGAAGGTGCTAGATTCTGCGTACATTTAAGTCAAAGCCTAGGAAAAGACTTCGCATTCAAACTTGCTGTTTAAGCAAGTTTACAATATTGACTTTTTGTGAATAAAAATATTTTTTCTCTTATTTGTGCAATAGTTACTTCAGTTTTATGGGGATCTGCTTTTGTTGCTCAAGATATGGGTATGGATTTTATTGGGCCTCACACCTTTAATGCTGGTAGATTTGTAGTTGGATTCTTAACTCTTCTTCCCTTCTTTCTATTTTTTGATCTTAAAAAAATAAGAAAAAGAAAAATTGATAATAAAAAAACTTTATCATATTTGATTCTTTTAGGTTTTATATTAGGAGTGGGTCAAGCCCTACAACAAATTTCACTAATATATACTGATGTTGCAAATACTGGAGTTTTTACCATCATGTATGTATTGATAGTACCTTTTATATCTTTTTTTATTTTTTCAAAAAAAATACATTGGTCCGTCTGGCCTGCTGTTATTTTTTGTGTAATAGGAGGACTACTTTTAAGTGAGTTAAAAAATGTCTCTGTTAGGTACGGAGATACGCTTGGAATTTTAAGCGCTTTTTGCTGGGCTATCCATATAATATATATAAGTAAAACAATTAAATTCTTTAACTTCCCAGTGACGATTGCAATGTCTCAATGTTTTGTTGCATTTTTATTCACAATTCTTCCAATGGTTATTTATGAAAATCCTACGTTCAATAATATACTAAAAGACTCATATGAAATACTTTATGTAGGAATTTTATCTAGTGGTTTAGCTTTTTTACTACAGACTTACACTTTACAGAATTTAACTCCTGCCCCAGCAGCAATTGTATTTTCACTTGAAGGAGTATTTGCAGCAATTTTTGCATGGTTAATTTTAGACCAATTTTTAAATGAAATTAAAATATTAGGAATATTTTTGATATTATTTGCAGTAATATTCTCACAAATTATACCAATCTATGATAAGAAAAAATATGGATGAAGCTAATCAAGGGTTTATGAAGTACTGTGGAGGTTTATCTTTTAAAAAAGTAGATGAGACTAATTATGAATTTGGAGTTGAGATTAAAGATATTCATTTAAATACAGGAAAAATAGCACACGGTGGTTTTCTTTCAACAATAGCTGACGCTGGTATGGGTAATGCGGCACATCAAGCTGCTGGAAAAAAAAGATGCGTTACGATTAGTTTAGATATAAAATTTATATCCGCTGCTTTGCCAGGAGAAATTCTTAAAGGGAAAGTTAAAATATTAAAAAAAACTAAATCTTTAGTTTTTGTCAATTGTGAAATAATAAATCAAAAAACTACAATAACCAGTGCTTCTGGTGTGTGGAAAATTCTAAAAACGTAAATCCAATTCTATGCACAACTTTCTCTGGAAACCTGACCCCCAAAGAGTTCGAAGTTCAATTTTATCAGACTTTTCAAAGTATATTAATCTTGATTCAGAAAAAGACTTTAAGAAAATTTGGAAGTGGAGTGTTTCTAATCCTGAGATTTTTTGGTCAAAATTTTGGGATTATTCAAAAATAATTGGAGACAAGGGAAAAGAAGTAATTAAAAAAGATAAAATTTTTAATAAAACTAAATTTTTTCCTGATTCAAAATTAAACTACTCTGAAAATATTCTTAAAAAAAAAAATGACGAGATTGCTATTAATTTTATGTCTGAAGCAGGTTTTGAAGAAAGTATTTCATGGAAATTATTATATGAAAAAGTATGTAGATTTTCTTCTTACTTAAAATCATTAAATTTAAAGAAAGGTGATCGAGTTGCAGCATATGTTCCTAATAAAATTGAATCAATTATTAGCTTTTTAGCGTGTGCTAAAAATGGAATTATTTGGTCATCTTGTTCTCCAGATTTCGGCATACAAGGAGTTGTAGATAGATTTAAACAAATTGAACCCAAGGTGTTAATTACAAGTGATTATTATTTCTATAATGGAAAAAAAATTAATATCCTAGAAAAAGTTGGTGACATATTAAGTAAAATAAG
>Ga0307986_10001858_pt1 | contig 15251 bp, 15 predicted proteins | sample EllFjometageno82_FD_203170 | JGI IMG/M metagenome (GOLD analysis project Ga0307986, IMG submission 203170) | Marine microbial communities from Ellis Fjord, Antarctic Ocean - #82 | ecosystem: Environmental > Aquatic > Marine > Unclassified | place: Southern Ocean | collected 2014-10-09
GTATTACTTTTCTGGTCAGCCTTCGTTGATCCCCCTCAGCCTATTGCTACAGAAAATCAAAAAGTTTTAAGTACTCAACCAAAAAATAAAGCAACTAACAATAGTATTGTCCCAAGCATTGAAGAGTCGATCTCTAAAAATAATATTTCAAGAGAGGATTCTTTAAAAAAAACAAATAGAATTTTGTTAGAAAATAAAAAAATAAAAGGTTCGATCTCACTTATAGGAGCAACAATAGATGATTTATCTTTTAAGAATTACAAGGTAAATATTAAATCAAATGATATTGTACAATTTTTAAATCCTAAAGAAACAAAGAACGGTTATTTTGCTGAGAGTGGCTGGGCAAGTATAGGAAATAAGATTAAAGTTCCTACAAACAAAAGTGTTTGGAGTGTCGTGGGTAATAAAGTTTTGTCTGTGAATAATCCTGTAACTTTAGAATGGAACAATGGTTCAAATCTTATATTTAGAAAAAAAATAGAAATAGATGACAACTATCTTTTTAAAATCAATCAAGAAGTAAAAAATAATTCTTCAAAACAAGTCGAATTGTATCCTTACGCTCAGCTAACAAGAAAAAATATTCCTGAAGATTTAAAAGGTTTTTATATTTTACACGAAGGTTTTATCGCTGTTTTAGATGAAGAGCTTAAAGAAGATGATTATGACGATGTAGAGGAAAAAAAAATAGTACGAGAAGCAGACAAAGGATGGATAGGAATTACAGATAAATATTGGATGACTGCTTTGATTCCTGAAGAGGGAGAAAAATTTAAGTCTACTTTTTTATATCAAGACGCCTATAAAGCTAATTTTCTATTAAATAATCCAAAAGTTATTGCCCCTTCTGCAAAAGCAAATAATGAAATAAAAATTTTTGTGGCAGCTAAAGAAGTCCAAACTATTGACGCGTATGCAGAAAAAGAGAATATAGAGAAATTAGATTTAATTATTGATTGGGGTTGGTTTTATTTTTTTACAAAACCTCTATTTTTCGCAGTTGATTATTTATTTAAACTAACTGGCAACTTTGGAATTGCGATTGTTCTTATTACGATAATGATTAGGTTGGTTTTCTTTCCTTTGGCAAATTACTCTTTTAAATCAATGGCAAAAATGAAAGCACTACAGCCAGAGATGGCAAGACTTAAAGATCTTCACAAGGATGACAAAACTAAGCTTCAACAAGCTATAATGGCACTATACAAGAAAGAACAGATTAATCCCGCTTCTGGTTGTTTGCCCGTTTTAATACAAATCCCATTTTTCTTTGCAATTTATAAGATGCTTTTTATTTCACTAGAAATGAGACACCAGCCTTTCTTTGGTTGGATAAAAGATTTATCTGCGTCTGACCCCACTACAATATTTAATCTTTTTGGCTTATTGCCATTTACACCACCTAGTTTTTTAATAATAGGTATTTGGCCAATTTTAATGGGCCTTACAATGTTTGTGCAACAAAAATTAAATCCTGCTCCAACTGACCCTATTCAAGCTAAAATATTTATGTTTTTTCCAATATTCTTGACGGTCATACTAGCGTCTTTTCCATCTGGATTAGTTGTATATTGGACTGTCAACAACGTTTTAACTATTGCTCAACAATGGTTCATAATGAAAAGAACAACAGTTAAAACAAATTAAATGGGTTCAAGAGAAGAAAACCTAAAAAATTTAGAAAAGTTTTGGCCAAAAAATGCGCCTAATATTTCTCAAGTTCCTAAATACGTAAATAAATATAAAAAAGAAAAAATAGTAATTAAATGTGGCGGTAAAGTTTTAATAGATCCTGATTTATTTAATAAATTTATAGAAGATGTAGCTATACTTTATAGATTAGGAATAACTGTAGTCATTGTTCATGGCGGTGGTCCTAGAATAAAAATAGAACTTGCAGAATTAGGTATTGAGAGTCAATTCATTAAAGGTTTAAGAATTACTGACAAACAAACTATGGGAGTAGTTGAAAAAGTTTTAATAGACTTTAATTCTGAAATTATAAAAAAATTAAAAAACAAAGAATGTAAAGCGGATGGGTTAAATGTCAGCCAAAACAATATTTTTATAGTAGAACAGGAAAGTAAAAATCTTGGCTTTGTAGGAAAGCCAAAAAAAATACTAAATGAGAAAATTGAAAATATTATAAATCAGCAACAAATACCTATAATTTCTCCAATGGGTAAGGATGAAAAAGGAGAGAAATATAATATTAATGCAGATACAGCAGCTGCAGCTATAGCAAAAAGTTTAAAATCTAGAAGATTATTACTTATGACAGATGTTGCTGGTGTTTATGATAAAAATAAAAAACTGATTAACGAAATTAAACCTGCGGAAGCGAAAAATCTAATCGATAAAAAAATAGTAGAAGGTGGAATGATACCTAAGCTTTTAAACTCAATTGATGCTATTGAAAATGGAGTTAAGGGAGTTGTTATTATTGATGGTAGAAAACTTCATTCTATTTTATATGAAATTTTTTCTGATGAAGGTGCCGGTACACTTATAAGAAAATGAAAGAATTAAAAAAAATAAAATATTGGCTCTTTGACCTTGATAATACTTTGTACTCAGGTGATACAAAAGTTTTTGATCAGGTAGATAAAAAAATGACATTTTTTATATCTAATAAACTAAACGTAACTGTAGAGGAAGCCAAAAAAATACAAAAAAATTATTTTCATGAGTATAATACGACTCTCAATGGAATGATTAAAAATCATAAAATTAATGCTCAAGAATTTTTAGAATTTGTTCATGATGTAGATTTAAATTTTTTAAAAGAAGACACAAAGCTTCAAAATGAATTAACTAATTTAAAAGGTAAAAAATTTATATTTACAAATGGATCCAAAGCTCATGCTGCGAATGTTACCAAAAGAATTGGTATTCAGAATCTTTTTAATGGAGTGTTTGATATAGTAGACGCTAATTTTGTGCCAAAACCTTCAATTGCACCATATAAAAAAATTATCGAAAAATATAGAATAGATCCTAAATATTGTATATTCATTGAAGATATTGCAAGAAATTTAAAACCTGCTAATGAATTAGGAATGAAAACTGCTTGGGTTAAAAATAATGAGCCTTGGGCTGCTGAATTTTCTAATGAAAATTTCATAGACTATAAAATTGATAACCTGTCAGAATTTTTAAGGAGAATAAATGAGCAAAAGTGATTTAGAAATAATAATAAATGAGGCTTGGAATAAAAAAGAAGAAATAAATAAAAATTCAGATAAAAAAATAATTGATGCAATTAATCAAACTATAAATAATTTAGATTCAGGGGTAGCAAGAGTAGCCGAAAAAATTGATAGCAGATGGGTTACACACCAACATTTAAAAAAAGCAATCATGCTTAGTTTCAGAATTTATGACATGGAAGCTTTAAGCGGGCCTTATAGTAGCTGGTATGATAAATCTCACTTAATAAAAGGAAAAACGGCCGGCTGGACTAAGGAAGACCACATTAAAGCAGGTTTTAGGATGGTGCCTAATTCTCCAGTAAGAAAAGGATCCTTTGTTGGAAAAAATGTTGTTTTGATGCCATGTTTTATAAATATTGGAGCCTATATAGATGAGGGCACAATGATGGATACTTTTTCAAGAGCAGGTAGCTGTTGTCAAATAGGTAAAAATTGTCATATCTCAGCAGGTTCTGGTGTTGGTGGAGTTCTAGAACCAGCTCAAGCATTGCCAACTATTATTGAAGATAATGTTTTTCTAGGAGCAATGTCTGAAGTTGTTGAAGGGGTAATCGTTGGTGAAGGTTCTGTAATTAGTATGGGGATGTGTATTGGCCAATCTACAAAAATTGTTAATAGAGAAACTGGAGATACTACTTATGGTAAAATTCCACCATATTCTGTAGTTGTTCCAGGTTCCTTACCAGATAAAAAAAATCCCAGTGCGCCAGCATTAAATTGCGCTGTTATAATTAAACAGGTTGATGAAAAAACTCGAAGCAAAACATCAATTAATGATCTGCTAAGAGAATAATGAAAAAATTTGACGAATTTCAGTTATCAAAAGACCTTATAAGTTTTCCAAGTGTAGCACCTGTGGACGCTGGTGCTATAAATTACATATCTAAAAAATTACAGCAATTAGGATTCAATTGTAAAATTTTAGAATTTAAAGATAAAAAAAATCCAGCAATAAAAAATCTTTATGCAAGACTAGGTAATAAGCAGCCAAACTTATGTTATGCTGGTCATACTGACGTTGTCCCACCCGGTAATATAAATGATTGGACGGTCAACCCTTTTAAGCCAAAGGTTAAAAATAATCACTTAATTGGTAGAGGAGCTAATGACATGAAAAGCTCTATCGCTTGTTTTATAGCAGCCATTAGTAATTTTTTAGAGAAAAATAAAAAAATTAATGGATCTATTAGTCTTTTAATAACTGGAGATGAAGAAGCTCAGGCTGTTAACGGTACTAAAAAAGTAGTTGATTATTTAATCAAAAAAAAAGAAAAAATAAATTTTTGTATTGTTGGAGAACCAACAAACCCGAATAGACTAGGAGAAATGATTAAGATTGGCAGAAGAGGCAGCTTATCATGTGTGTTAGAAGTTGAGGGAACTCAAGGTCACATTGCTTATCCGCATTTATCAAAAAACCCAATTACTAGCTTAATTGAAATATGTAAAAAACTTAAAGAGAAACCTTTAGATAAAGGAAATAAACATTTTCAAGCTTCTAATCTAGAATTTACAGCTATAAATGTAGACAACCAAGCCCATAATGTAATTCCAGCTAGAGCAAAAACACAATTTAATATTAGATACAATAATTTTCATACATCAATAAGTTTAAAAAAAATGATAACTAAAGTTGTTAGATCAATTTGTAAAAAAAATAAAACAAAATATAAAGTTAATTTTTTGGTTTCGGGAGACTCTTTTTTAACTCAACCTGGTTCAACTATTCAAATGGCAAAAAAAATAATAAGAAAAATTACAAAAATAAATCCAGTTTTTTCAACAACTGGAGGAACTTCAGATGCAAGATTTATAAAAAAAATAGCTCCCTGTCTTGAATTTGGCTTAGTTAACAAAACTATGCATAGAGTAGATGAGTGTGTTTCTTTGTCTGATTTAAAAAAATTAACAAAAATTTATCATAATATTTTAATTGAATATTTTAAGTGAGTCTATTCAGAAAAAAAGAATTGAAGGTATCTATAATTTTACCTAATTATAATAGTTCAAAAACTATAAAAGAGACAATTAGTTCTGTTTTAAATCAAACGTATAAAAATTGGGAGCTAATTATAGTTGATGATAATTCTGATAAAGAAACAAAAAGTATTTTATCTAAATTTAAAAAATTTAAAAAAATTAAAATTTTTTATTTAGGCAAAAATAAAGGAGCTGCATACTGTAGAAACTTTGCAATTAAAAAATCTAATTCATACTTTGTAGCTTATATTGATTCAGATGATTTGTGGAAAAGAAATAAATTGAATCTACAAATTAATTTTATGCAAAAAAACAATTATTTTTTTACATATACTAATTATAAAACTTTTAAGATTAATAAGCCTATAAAAAAAACTATCCTGGCTCCTAGTAAATTTAACTTTGACTCTTTTGTTAAAAATACTTCTATAGCAACTAGTACGATGATTGTTAGAAGATCAGTAGCAGGTAAAATAAAATTTTCGAATACAAAAATTTGTGAAGATTATTATTATAAATGTCAATTACTAAAAAAAATAGGAAATGCGTATTGTTATCCTGCTTGCTTAACAGAGTATCAAATTAGAAAAGATTCCCTGCAAAGTAACCGTATTAGAAACTTATACTGGATTTGGAAAATCAATAAAAGTTTCAACCGTTTTAATTTTTTTAAAAATTTAACTTCAATTTTTTTTATATCTTTAAACTCATTAAAAAAATATGGTTTTAGATAAAAAATTAATAATATACTTTAAATAAATATAAACCATGTGCTGGAGCTGGAGGAGCACAATTGCCTCTTGTTTTTGATTTTATAATATATTTAAATTTTTTTAAATTCCACTTACCTTCTCCAATAAATTTCAGACATCCGACCATTGACCTAACCTGCTGTTGCAAAAAAGATTTTGATTTAAATGTTATCATTATTTTAGTTCCTGATTTTTTTACTATGGCTGATTCTAGTGTTTTAATAGGTGATTTAGAGTTGCACGAAGATGATCTAAAGGTTGAAAAATCTTTATTACCTTCTAATAATTTAGCTGCTTTTTTCATGAGCTTAACATTTAAAATAGATTTTATGTGCCATGCTCTATTAAATTCTAGTGATAACGGTGCTATGCGGTTAACTATTGCATATTTATATTCTCTTTTTTTAGCGCTAAATCTTGCGTGAAAATTAAATTTTTTCGTATTAATTCTTAAAATAGATATTTTTTTTTTATGCAAGAAAAAATTAATAGAATTTAGAAAAAGAAATTTATTGTCTACCTTAGACTTTGAAATAAAATGAGCTGATTGCCCTAATGCATGAACGCCTGCATCTGTTCTACCAGAACCGTATAAAATAATTTTTTCTTTTAAGATTTTAGTTAAAATTTTTTCAACTGATTGCTGAATTGAAGGACCATTTTTTTGTTTTTGCCAACCAACAAAATTTTTTCCATCATATTCTATTATAATTTGATAGGTGAACATTATTCAATTATGTCGCCTATTTTAAAATTAATTCCTAATAAAAAATTTTCTAACAATAATTTATTTTTACCTTCTTTTTGTATTTCAGTAATCTTTATAGATTTATCCTTACAACCAATTATAAAATTATTATCTAGAATGCTCCCAGCATCTCCTGTTTTATCAGATACAGTTGCTTTCCATATTTTGTACCTCGTGTTTTTATATTCAAACCAAGCGCCTGGATTTGGATTTAAACCATTAATTTTTCCAATAATATTTTGTGCATTTTCTGCCCAATTTACTTTAGCTTCGTTTTTTTTTATTTTTTTTGCATACGTAGAATTGTCATGATCCTGCTCTATAAATTTATCTTTTTTATTAAAAATATCATCCAAAGCACCAACAATATGTTCAGAGCTAATTCTTGATAATTTTTCTGAAATTAAACCACTTGTATCAGAAGAATTAATATTAATTTTTATTTTTTTCATAACAGGGCCAGAATCTAATTCTTCTTTAATTTTCATTATACTTACACCTGTTTGCTTGTCTAAATTTATAATCGCTCTTTGTATAGGTGCTGCCCCACGCCATTTAGGAAGAATAGAGGCATGAATATTTATGAATCCTTTCGTTGGTACATCTAGAAATTTTTTTGAAATTAATTGACCGTATGCTACTACAACTACAATATCTGGATTTATTTCTTTAAAAAATTTTAATTCTTCGTTTGTGTTTAGATTAGTAGGACTTCTTATAACTAATTTTAAATTTTCAGCACTATTCTGAATTGGAGATGAATTTAATTTTTGACCTCTGTTAGATTTTTTTGGAGCCTGGGTGTAGACACAAGAAATTTTGTATTGGGATTTTGCCAGAGTCTCTAATACCGGGACGGAGAACAGAGGTGTTCCCATAAAGATAATTTTATATGGCATTAGTTTAATTAGTCTAAACCACTATTCTTTCTAATACTTTTTTTTGTTTTGTAAGCTTTTTAACGATATAATTTTTTTTCAATTTTGACAAATAATCAATAAATAGAATTCCTTCAAGATGATCCATTTCATGTTGTATGCAGGTTGCTAGGAGTCCTTCTGCTTTTAATTCTTTTTTTTTACCATTATAATCTAAATAACTCACGTGACATTTGTCAGGTCTATCTACTTCAGCAAATTGTCCTGGTACGGATAGACAGCCCTCTTCATAAGTAGAATTATTTTTTGATTTCACAATTACTTTGGGGTTCACAAAATGCAGTGGTTTTTTTTCTTCTTTTTTGGATATATCAATTACTATTACTCTTTTTGGAACTCCTATCTGAATCGCCGCTAAGCCAATACCTGGTGCTTCATACATCGTTTCAAGCATATCATCTATTAACTTTCTTATACCGTCATCTACTTTCTCAACTTCGTGGGATAACTGTCGTAAAAAAGGATCTGGTTCAGTTAAAATTTTTCTAATAGCCATTAATTTAATATATTAAATTTCACTTCTTTCTGGTAGCGCCGTAATTAAAATTTTATTACTAAATTTTTTAATTCCTGACTTTATTAATAAATGATTGATAAAATATATAGTTTGTGTGTCTAAATCGATAATTTCGTCCTCACCTATTAACTCTACTATTCTTAGCAAAAGTAAGCCGGTTTCATTATTTTTTCCTAAATTTAATAACTCTATAGGTGGCAAATTATTTTTGACAATTTTCTGGTCAATTAATTCTTTAGGAATAATAACCCCATCATTTTCTAACGTCTCAAAAAGGATAATATCTTTTAAAGAAGTCTTATATTTTTTATTTTTTTTTATTTTTTTATATACAATTTCAAATTCCTTTTCTGGTTTTTTTTTAAAGGTATCTTTTTCTGTATACAATTTTATAACTCTTGAAGTATGGTAGTAATTGTCATTATATTTTATTTTTGCTAAATTATTTGTTTTTTCATAAATGGTATTTTCAGCTACTCGATACCGATATTGTGAGGGTATTTTTTCTGGGTCTAAAGCTTTTAACTCTTTGTCTAAGTATTCTTTAAATACATTTGATAAATTATCTTTTTGAAATAAGTCATTTAATAAAAAAAGATATTTTAGTTTTGTCTCAATACTGTCCGATAATAAAACTTTTTGGTAAATTAAAGCTCTTGCATCTACAGAATCAAGTGTGAGATAAATTTCTTTGGTATTTATAAAGTCATTAAAATTAAATTTAATATTTTTATAAATTTCGAAGATATATAATTTGGGTAAAGAGTTTTTGTTAGCTGCAATTTCTAATTCTTTAATTTGTTCCCTGTTCTCAAAGGTATTGATTTTAAGGAGATTTGCAGCTGTTAAGTACTGCCATATTTTTTTATTCGTTTGTTCGCTAGGCCTATACGTGAAATCTGGAATAGTTATTGAAGATAAGTAAAAATTTAATAGATTGCTGTCATCAATTTTTGTATCAATTTTATCGTTTATACCCAAAAGATAGTCAATTTTATTATCAAAAAATTTATTTGATAATTTTTGTTCTCTTTGTAAGTCAAGAATAAGTTGAGCTTCGTTATTTTTATTATTTTTAATAAGACAAATAATCTTAAATTGTCCTAAATATGAACTGTTTATGTCTTTACCAATCAGTGTAGCATTTTGACAGGCTTCTTCTAAATTAGCTTTTGCAATGTTTTGATCAACTAAATATTTTAAAATTTTATTTTTATTTGGGAATTCTTTATTTTTTTTTAAAAAAATTGATATAAGCTTACCCTTATTATTATTAATCAACCAATCTAACTTGTAATTTGTAAATTCTACATCAGTCATATTTTTGTTTGGTAATTTAGAAATTGTAAATAATGTGTTTACGAATATTTCCTCAGCAAAAGAAGAAAGTTTAATTTTATTAATTCTCTCTATTGTATCTTTGATTCTAGTTCCTTCTGAATTGACCCACATATCTAGCGTTAGATTATTTTCTTCTGGATCGAATATTCCGTAAACTAAATTTTTATTAATTTCTGAAATTTCAGTATTGACTTCAATTTCTTTTGGTAAAGTGGGATTGATATTAATTCTTGATGCTGATTTTTCTAGAGAAATATCTTTTGATTTATTAACATTAATTTTTTTGTTTAAATTTTCTTTTTTCCATATATCAACACTATCTTCCGAAAGAAGAGGAGTAAAAAAAATAAATAGGATAAACGAAAAAAGTAAATTTTTATTTAAGCTTAATAATTTCATTATTGATATTTTTTTTAATTTCTTTCATTGGAGTTGGAAAATTAATTTTGTTAAGTAAAAATAAGACCAGAAACAAAGCAGCAGCATATAAAAAAAAATTTATTAATTTTTTTTTAATTGATGGTTTTGAGCTAAAACGTCTATTGTAATTAAATTGCATAATATTTAAATTTATTTAAACTAAATAAATAAGACAAATTTATGATAAATCAAATTATAAATAAGGAATTTAATTGAAAAAAAACCTTGCTTTAACCGGAATGATGGGTGTTGGAAAGTCAACTATAGGTAAGGCTATTTCAAAGCAACTTTCAATGCAATTTATAGATATAGATCGAATTATTGAAAAAAAACTCAAATTAACTATCAAAAAAATTTTTGACCTAAAGGGAGAACAATTTTTTAGAAACTTTGAAGAAAAGGTTACGCTTGAAGAAATTAAAAAAAAAAATAGAGTTATATCGCTGGGTGGAGGAGCTTTCATGAATGCAAAAATTAGAGATTGCGTTACTTTAAATGCAAAAAGTTTTTGGCTCCATTTAGATACAGATCTATTAGAGAAACGACTTGTTAATTCAAAAAAAAGACCTTTATTGGTCAATAAAAATATTAGAATTAATTTAGAAAAAATATATAAAGAAAGAAAGAGTACTTACTCGCTTGCTAACTATAAAATAGACTGTAATAATTTAACTCCTAACTTAATACAAAAAAAAATAATCACACTCTATGAAAACGATTAAATTAAAAGTAAAAAATCTAAATTCAAATTACTCTATAATTATAGGAAGAAATATTTTAGATCAAATCTCCTACCAAATTAGAACTTTGTGTCCTAAGACTAAAAAAGTTGCTTTAATAGTAGACAAAAATGTTCCAAATAAATTTAAAATCAAGCTAAAAAAATATTTAAAAAAATATACAGTCTATACATTTGAATATTCTGTAAATGAAAAATTTAAATCATTTGCAAATGTGAATAAGCTTGTAGAAAAATGCCTTGCCAATAATTTTAATAGAAATGATGTTTTGATATCTTTAGGTGGTGGTATTTTAGGTGACTACAGTGCGTTTGCTGCAAGTATTATAAAAAGAGGAATTAACTTCATAAATATTCCAACCACTTTATTGGCTCAAGTAGACTCTTCTATCGGTGGAAAAACAGGTGTGAATTCAACACTTGGTAAAAATTTAATTGGGACATTCTACCAACCCAAAGTGGTTATTTCTGATGTTGAAGTTTTAAAAAGTTTACCAAAAAGAGAATTAATTTGTGGTTATGCTGAAATTTTAAAACACTCTTTAATTTTAAAAAATAATTTTTTTAAGTGGCTCGAAAATAACTCTAACCAATTACTAATAGACAGAAATCTAAATTTCTTAAAAAAAGCAATTATTGAAAGCTGCAAAATTAAACTTCATTTCGTTAACAAGGATGTTTATGAAAAAAATATTAGAATGATACTGAACTTTGGTCATACATTTGCTCATGCGATCGAAGCACAAAACAACTACTCAAAAAGAATAAATCATGGGGAAGCAGTAATTATGGGTATGATGATGGCTGCTAAATTGTCTTATATTAAAAAATTATGTAATTTAAATACTCTTAATCAACTAAAGAATATTTATAATTCTAATAATTTAAAACATGATATCAAAAAATATTTTCGAACAGATGAATATGAAAAAATTGCTAACTATATGAATGCAGATAAAAAAAATAATGATAAAAAGATTAATCTAATTTTATTAACAAAAATCGGTCGCACAACACAACCAAATAAGTTTAAAATTTCAAGTGCTGAATTAAAAAAAATATTTAATAAAATTATTTAATTTTTATTTCTAAAGCATGAATTCTAGATTTTAGCTCTTCCGCTAAGAGCGACATGATTTGTCTTTGGGCTTTAATTTTATCTAATGATCTTAAATAAGTAGATTCAATTTCAATTTTTAGATGATATTTTTTAGCATCAAAAAATCTGTGCTTTTTATGTTGATTACTGTTGTCTATTATTAAAATTTTTTCTAGCTCTATATTTTTCTTAATTTTATTTTCTACAAAACTTAAAAAATCATTCATATAAGTTTAATTTACTATATAACTATTTTTTTTGTATGAAAATTATTTGTGACTGGGAAAATTGTGATCAGACGGGTAGCTACAGAGCTCCTTTAGAAAAAGACAATAGCAAGAAATATAGGCTACTTTGCCTAGAACACATTAAAATTTTTAATAAAAAATGGAATTATTTTTCAAATATGTCTGATCAAGAAGTAGAGTATTTTGTCAAATCAGACCTAACTTGGCACAAAGCTACAAAAAGTTTTGGCTCATCGGATAATTTTTTTAATATTCTTTGGAATAATGCTTTAGAGGATAAAATAAATATTTTTAAATCTGAAAGCTTTAATGAATATAAAAGAACTCAATTAAGCAATAAGGATAGGGATGCATTTGATGCCATGGAACTAAAATATAACGCTATATGGGAAGAAATTCAAAAACAATTTAAAACTCTTGTAAAGAAATATCATCCTGATAAAAATCAGGGAAGTAGAAAATTTGAGGATAAACTAAAAAAAATTACTTTAGCATACAGTCAACTAAAGATGACAATAGGGAAAAAAAAGTGACAAATTTAACATCATTAAAAAAACCAGATATTAAAATATCTGTAAAACAAACTTTCGGGATTGATTCTGATATGGAGATAGATGCATTTTCAAAAAAAAATGAATTTGTTCCAAAAATTGATCAAGATTATAAATTTGATAGAGATACAACTTTAGCTATTCTATCTGGGTTTGCATTTAATAAAAGAGTCTTAATTCAGGGGTATCATGGAACGGGAAAATCTACCCACATTGAACAAGTAGCTGCTAGATTAAATTGGCCCTGTGTGAGAGTTAACCTTGATAGTCATATCAGTAGAATAGATCTGATAGGTAAAGATGCGATAGTTTTAAAAGATGGCAAACAAGTTACTGAATTTAAAGAAGGAATTTTACCTTGGTCGATACAAAATCCAGTTGCACTAGTGTTTGATGAGTATGATGCCGGTAGACCAGATGTAATGTTTGTTATTCAAAGAATTCTTGAGAGCGAAGGAAATTTTACATTACTTGATAAAAACAAAGTTATCAGCCAGCATGATTGTTTTCGAATGTTTGCAACTACTAACACGATAGGCCTCGGCGATACAACTGGGCTTTATCATGGAACCCAACAAATTAATCAAGGTCAAATGGATAGATGGAATATAGTAACAACTCTTAACTATTTACCTTTTGAGAAAGAGTTAGAGATAATTTTAGCCAAAAATAAAACCTTTAATTCTAAAGATGGTAAAGAAAAAGTCTCTAATATGATTAAGGTTGCAGATCTAACGAGGAAAGGTTTTATAAATGGAGACATATCTACAGTTATGAGCCCTAGAACAGTTTTACACTGGGCTGAAAATACAAAAATATTTAATGATCATGGATATGCTTTTAGGCTAACTTTTCTGAATAAATGTGATGACATAGAGAAAAAAATTATTTCTGAATACTACCAGAGGTGTTTTGGTCAAGATCTCCCGGAGTCATCAATTAATGTTACCATTACCTAAATGGATAAAAAGACTGAAATAATAGAAAATTTCAAAAAGGCAATTACTTCTACGGTCAAATCAATTATTGGAGATCAGCATATTGAAGTAACATTTGGCGAAGTAACAAATAAAAAAAGTAAAAAAACTATTAATCTTCCAGGTCTTAAGCATATAAATGATAAAGCTGATTACATAAAAGCTAGAGCTTTGGCGGACTCAGAGGCTTTGCGGGTGAAATGTTCAAATATAAATATTTATAATTCTTTTGAACCTCAAGGAAATATTTCAAAACTATTATATGCAGTGGCCGAAAAAATCAGATACGAGAACATTGGATCCTTGTATTTTAAGGGTATCAAAGCAAATTTAAATTATCTCTATGAAATTAAAAGTAAAAAAACAGCTGAAAATAAAAATAATGATTATGAATTTTTAGATGCTTTTGAATATTATTTAAGAAGCGCTATTTTTAAATTTAATAAAAATAAAGATTTAGAAAATAAATATAAAAAATATAAAAAAAAACTGGATGCTAAGTTAAACCATAAAATAGAAGCTCTAAATAATTCACTTTTAGATCAAAAAAAATTTAATTCTCTTATATCAAAAATAATTTCACAATTAAAAATAGATGAGAATATTTATTCTGATAACAAAGCAAGTGATCAGGAAGATGATAATACTTTAGAAAATAAAACAAAAGATGAAAGTAATCAAAGCTCAAAAGATGGTAAAAATAACGAAATGTCGCCTGATACTAGTTTACCAGATATGGAGCAAACGTCCTCGGAAATTAATGAAGAAATTAATGTTAGCGAAGAAGAAGATCTTCTTAATTCCCCGGGTAATAAAAAAAATACAAATAAAAATTTTGGAGATGCAAAATACAAATCTTACACCCAAGAATTTGATGAAATTATTGCTGCAGAAAAATTAGAAAGTGAAGAAGAGCTTTTAAGATTAAGACAAAACTTGGATCAACAACTTTTAGCTTTAAAAAATTTTATTTCTAGATTGGCTAATAAACTACAAAGAAAGCTACTTGCAAAGCAAAATAGATCGTGGGAGTTTGATTTAGAAGAAGGTTCGTTAGACAGCTCAAAATTAACGAGAGTTATTATAGACCCTCTTAACTCACTCTCTTTCAAAAAAGAAAAAGACATCAAGTTCAAAGATACGCTGGTGACTATTTTAATTGATAATTCTGGATCTATGCGTGGAAAACCAATTTCAGTAGCAGCTATATGTGCTGATATTTTGGCAAGAACTTTGGAAAGATGTTCCGTCAAAGTTGAAATCTTAGGTTTCACTACTAAGCACTGGAAAGGAGGTCAGAGTAGAGAAAAATGGACAAATAATCAAAAACCTTTATTTCCCGGTCGCTTAAATGATCTAAGACATATTATTTATAAATCTGCTGATACTCCATGGAGACAATCAAAAAATAATATGGGTCTAATGCTAAAAGAAGGACTTCTAAAAGAAAATATTGATGGAGAAGCTTTAAGGTGGGCTTATAATAAGATTCTTAAACGAAAAGAGGAAAGAAAAATTCTAATGGTTATATCCGATGGTGCACCGGTAGATGATTCTACTTTGTCTACAAATGCAAGTGACTTTTTAGAAAATAATTTGAAACAAATGGTAAAATGGATAGAAAAAAATTCCTCTGTTGAATTGCTTGCTATCGGTATTGGTCATGATGTTACAAGATATTATAATAAAGCAATTAAAATTGCAGATGTTCAAGATCTTGGGGATG
>Ga0307986_10001859_pt1 | contig 15250 bp, 8 predicted proteins | sample EllFjometageno82_FD_203170 | JGI IMG/M metagenome (GOLD analysis project Ga0307986, IMG submission 203170) | Marine microbial communities from Ellis Fjord, Antarctic Ocean - #82 | ecosystem: Environmental > Aquatic > Marine > Unclassified | place: Southern Ocean | collected 2014-10-09
ATTAAGAGCGGGCATATAATATTAATATAGAATATTATAATTTTTTTTTCTTTGTATTTGCTTTAACATATTTAACAAAATCTAGAACTTCCTTTTTCTTTTGTTTAGGTGTTTTCTTAATTTTATATAAATAATAAAGTATGAAAGGAATACACAATAGAATAATTAACATACCTATATTCATTTTTTGAGATAAAGATATAGGTTTTTTTAAGGGGACGTAACTCATATTTGCTTTCAGAGATTTTTCTACCAATTTAGGACCAATCATTTATTTACTAAATATAATTTTTTCTTTCTAATAAAACTATAAATGAATGTAATAGAAATAACCGGGATTGCTATATTATCTATGGTTTTAATATATTATATACTATTTAGTGAAATAAGAGGATTAAACTTTGCAGTCAAAGCAAACTTTATATCTACCTTCTTAGCACCTATAGTTTCTTATTTTATAACTACAAAACTAATAAGTGATGAATTCGAAACTTCCACAAGCGTATTATTTATATTTGCTTTTACAACAATAATTATATTTACTCTAGGAACCCTTACCACCATGAAAGGATATATAGACAATCCTAATTGTGAAATGAGTAATATAAGATATTATGATGCTATGAAGCATGCTTTAAAATTAGTATTAGTCTGTATGCTTACCTTTGTAGCCGTTTTATTGTCGCCTATATTACAGGTTCCATTTACGAAGATACTATCTACTTATCAAACACAAAACCCACAGAAATTTATATATTTAATTATAGGTTTCTATATGGCATTTGTTTCTTTGTCTGGTTCCGTAATATCTTATATGCCTGCAGCAAAAGATTCCTGTGAAAAAACAGATACCGACATTAAATTAGAATATGAGAAAGGGACAGGATCCAGATCTTCCAAAAACTGTCAAATGTCATTAGATTTAGATTTAGATCCTGTTGGAAATACAAAACTTATAGTATTGAAAAAATTTTTAAATTTTAAAAAGGGTCAGTCAATTACATATACGAAAGATATGACACTCAAAATAGACAAAGAATACTTAACTACAGAATATTTTGCTATAATAAAATAAGATAAGATAATCTATTTTTCTTTCTAACCTTTGTATAAATGGGATTAGGTCAAACTATAATGTATATAGTTATTCCAGTAGCTATTGTAATATTTATGCTACTGGGAGACACTACGGGATATAATTTTTCTTTAAAAGTTAACTTTATAGCAAACTTCTTTGCTCCATTATTGGCTTATACTATAGTATCAAGTGTAGGGATGTCATTTATGTTTTCAGAAACAAAAAGTTCTATGTTAGAATTTATATTAATAGGAATAATAACATTAGTAATTGTTTATTTAATTGCAACAATATCCATGTATAAGGCCGCAAAAGATAAAACAGTACCTGGAGCAGCAGGCAAACAGACATGCCAGAATTATAAAATGAGTTCTGCCATGAAACATGGTATTAAAATAGTGATTATAGCGTTAGTAACATTCTTTGTTGTTAGTATGTATCCTATTTTACAAAGACCTTTTGCTAAATTAACCGAAAAAATGGGTGTAGAAGATCCACAAAGAATAGCTTATGGTATTATTGGTTTCTATATGGCATTTATGTCTCTTACATCTACTTCTTTGGCATACTTTCCAGCACTTGAAGAAGGATGTAGAATGACAGATTCCGAATTACAAGAGGCTTTTGATAGAGGATATCCAACATTAAATTTCTTAAAATACAGGGTTTCAGAAGGTGATGAAGCACCTTTGGATACAATATTGAGTTCTAAGGGGTCTCCTTTACCAAAAGATTTAGGATTATTTAGAGATAAATGCGGCAAGAAAAAATCCTCAAAGAAGATCTCAACTAAAAAATTAGTAGCGGGTAAAATAGTCAAGGGTAAAATAGGTAAAATATACATAACCAAAAAAACATTACCATTACATCGTTCGGGTAAAGATGCGATGTGTGACGACACTACAAAAATATATAAAAGAACTATTCAAAAAGGTGAACTCTTCCAATTTAAAAATGTAGGAAGTGGATTTGATAGTTTTTCAACATTAGGTGATGGAAAATGTAGTAAGATAGGATATATTAAAAATGAATATATTAGAGATGGAAATGTTAGACCCGCAACTGCCGATGAGATAAAAACAGGAAAGGCAACTAGTTGTAAAGCTGTCTCTGGCTCCAGATCAGGTTCTGGATCTGGATCCGGCTCAGGAACAACACCTGTTGGATCAGGAACTACGACACCTGTAGCAGCACCAACGACACCTCCACTAACCGCAGCACAAGTAGCAGCAATAGCAGCACAAGCCAAAAAAGACGCGGTGCAAGCCAAAAAAGACGCGGCGTTAGCCAAAAAAGGGGCAGTAGCAGCTGTAAAAACTTTTAAAGGGGCTCCAACAGTACTCAATAAAAAGGCTGCTCAAGACGCAATATATAAAGCAGATGTTAAAGAGCGCTCTAAAATGTTCCAAGATTTAGAGAAAGAAGTTAATACAGCAAAAAAGACTGCTATTTTAGAATTAAAAAAACTTAAGATAACACATCATATTAAAGATAGAATTTTAATATGGGATTTGAAAGGAGTATGGGCGCAATTGGAAGATAACAATTATTATGTAGTTAAAATAAAATCGGGTGGTGTATTTTCAAAAGAAGAAATAACAATAGAAAAAGATACAGGTTATAAAAAAATGAAATCTGGTGCGGCGTTCCCCATAAACTTAACTGTTAAAATAGAACAAATTAAAAATATTAATGAACCCGATAATATAATTAGAAAATATATGGAACAGTCGCAGAACAAACCGAAAGAGCCAACCATCAAGGCGTCCGGCGCAGCAGCGAAGACTGACGCGGTAGACGTGAAGGTTTACACGAAAACGGATGCAAAAACGGATCTAGGATTATATATGTGGTTGGCGGGGACACCGATACCGACAAATGTGAAGGAATTTCCAGATGTAAAAAATTATTTAATAAAAAAACTAGGTGGTGTGGATAGTAATGGTGAATTAAAAGGGTCGTACAAAGACCCTGCAGCTGCCAAGCCAGAGACAGTAACAATTACATCGGACGACCTGACGGACGACACGGTTGCCTTCTCCAGAGATAAGGTACCTGTAAGTTCTAAGACTGGACCAAAGGATGCTGCTGGTAAGTCTGTTCTTACTCTGGCAGTAAATCAAATTACTAATATATCATCGTTTATATAATTTCAATATTTCTAATAACTTTTTCTTTTATAATATAAATGATAGTAACCTTGATACAAGGATTCATAATTTATATTTTAATAGTTATGATAATAAGACATTTAAAACCATTTGTAGAACATTTTAATATAAACGATTATAGCTTTTATAATGAATTAAAAAAGGATATAAAAAATGATAATGAAAAAGACAACAAGAATAAAAAATTTCATACACAGGCAGACCTAAAATCTACTACACCTTTTTTTAAAACTAAAAATCCCTTTCCTACATCACAAGTCCCATCAACTTTTAAAACAGAGATTGATGATTGGGAAAAAGCTATCCCTTTATTTGGATCTATAGATATAGATGTTAGAATGAGGGGAGCAAGCAATAGGAGAGGAATTCCTGACTTGGGTACATACGATTGTCAAGATGTTACATTCCAAAAAAAAGGAACGACAGCGCCATCAGGAACAACGGCACCAGGAACAACGGCACCAGGAACAACGCTATCCGTTTCTTCTAACGAAACAGACTTAGATGTAATTGTTAAAAAAAAAAACACTCTCGAACAGTGTGCGAAAGACTGTCAAGGAAATGAAAATTGTAATGGTTTTAGGTATAGTAAAAAATCCAACACATGTATTTTAACAAAGGGTGTTAAAATTTTAAAAGGTTCAAATGATAAAAAATACACAGTAAGTAAATGTTTAAATAGAAATAAAGTGTATGTGTATGATGAGTATGGAAATCTTAATCCTACATGGATTAAAAAAGGGGAATATATCTATTATCCAAAAATTGAACAGAAAGCAAATAAAAGTAATAATGGAACAGAATGTGTAAATTTAGATATAAATAATATGTTTTATTTTAAAAATTGTAAAGATAAACCATGTTATAAAATACCAGAAGGGGTTTTAAATCAATGTATTGAACAATCTGATATTTCAAGAAATAAAAATCTAGTAAATCCTAGCTATATATTAAACTGTCCAACAGGAAAACATATAAATAATACAGATGAGCCCGTAGAATGTATTAAGTGCGCGCCAGGAACATATCAAGATCAAAAAACGTCAATAGATAAGAAGAATGACGGGCTCTGGACTAGCAGCTGTAAAAAGTGCGACAAAGGCACATTTACAGACGTGGAGGGACTCGCGAAATGTAAGAAATGTATTAAAGGAACTTATAATGATAAAAAAGGTGCAAACAATTGTCCCAGTTGTCAATATAATACGTTTGCAGGTTCTGTTGGTCTAGAAAAGTGCGTGGCGTGTGCAACAGATAAAGTTAGTAGTGCAAACAGAACAACATGTATACCATTAAAACCAATCGAACTTGCATTTAATAAGGAAATGAAAACAAAAGGTGTTAGTATTAATATTAATATTGGAATTTTTATGGATCTATCAAATAAGTATAAGGGAAAGGACGGCATCGGCGGCGGCAACATGCTGCGTGACAACGTCACGCTGGGGGGCGGCAAGAAAGGGGAACTGAACAAGCCTGTGACGTTATTTGGGTGTTTATACGATGATGATGATGATAACCCGACCTCAAAGAATGGACCGTTCAATAAATACAAGAGCTGTTATGATTTAGGATCAGTGTGGGGTAAGTCGTACTTCATGGCCAACAATAAACCTCGTTGTCCTTCCTTGTTTCCGTCGTGTAATGAAAAATCTTATCAATCCAAAGAAGGATATGAGATAGATAGATTTTTACTACTGGCAACGGCTAAACCTTCCACCAACGAAAAATATACATTAAAAAAAGACAAAAATAACAAAATTTTTATACAACAAAAAGACAGAATTCCTAATAAATATAAAAAAAAATTAATAGGATTTGGAAAAGACCTTGACAAATCAATTAATACAATAGTAGATGCGGGCAGCAGTCCTTTTCAACTTGCTGCATTAAATCATTGTACCTCTAAAGGCAAGTTGCCTAGATCAATTATACCGGCTATATTTATACCAACATCTTCAAATTTTGTCAAAGATACGGCGATTGATACCGCCATAGCCAATAAAAAATTTCAAACTGAACATTATATAATAAACATGAACATAAATTTTGTTGTAAAAGGATTATTATATAATAAAGGTAATAAAAAAATAGGTTATAAATGTTATATTAAAGGTACACCTGAGAATATTATAAATAGTGGATACGGGCCATATTTTTTAAAAAGAACATCAGATTTTTTGGAGTGGGTATCGAAAAAAGACTTAAACACTTTAGGAAAGGAAGAAAATTTGTATATATTTGATGTAAAATTTAATTAGAACATAAAATTTAATAGAACATCGTATATGCCGAATAAACAGACACGCCGAACACAGTAACTACTAACCAAAAAGGAAATAGGGTATTTACAGCAATATTGCCTGTTCCAAATTTTTTGAATTGCCCGGTGCTTGTGAACATAACACCTGGTTTAAATTGAAGTAACAACGATACAATAACCACTAAGAAAAATATAGCAACAACAAGGGCTTCAGATACTTCGAAGGAAAATAGTTTCATTTTATATAGATATATAAAATAAAAAAAAATAAAAACTATTTATAAGATGAAGTTAATCCTTTCCGTTGCATTATTAATATCAATATTGTTATTAATTAAACATTTTGAAAAACAAGACCCACTAAACAAAGAGTTATTTATATCAAAAGTAATAGAATCTGATAAAGTCAAGTATCTAACAAATTATAAAATGGGTGTAGATTATTATAATAATGAAGCTGGGAAATTATCTAACTTTTTGTCTAATGCCTTAAAGTTTAGAGTTGTGGGCGCCAATCCTAAACAAGTAATAGAAAATGTATCAAACGGGAAATTCCATTTTGGAATAGTTAAAGAAAATTTACTTCAAGATGCATTCTTTGGTCAAGGTGTCTTTGATAAAAAACATTTAAATCTAAGAATAGTGTCTAGAATGTATCCTATATCCCTTTTCTTTGTTTCTTTAAGATCAAGTATAAACCAAGTTAAAAGCATGGATGATATTAGAAAATTCAAAACAAAAGACAATATTAGAATAGGAATATATTCTCCAAAATATAAGTTTCCTCAAAAGATAAGTTCTGATGAAAAAGATCCAAGTATCTTAATTTACTATAAGTTATTTAATCATTTAGGCTTAAAAATGGGGGATAAAGGCTCAGGAACTTATCAGTTAGAGATTTATGGAAAAAGGGATAAGTTACTAGAAGCATTAAAAAATAAAGAAATAGAGTTCTGTGGTATATATGACGTATTTACCAATAGCGATATTTTAAATAAATGGTCTATAAATACAGACTCTAGTAATTTCTATATATTTGGATTAGAGTCCATACCAGATCATGAAATCAAGTTTATGTTTCCAAGAATGAAAATATCAAATCTTGATTTATCTTTAAAACCCTATGATAAAAATAGGGAATCTACAATGGATGATTCTTTAGTTAATGATCAAATAGTTAAACTAATAATTGATTATTTATTTAAAAAGGATAATTATTTCTGGAATAATGGACAATGGTCTAAAGTAAATAACAGGGATACATTACTCTCTACATTAAACGTAGAATGGAAAAAATTTAAAGATAATCAATTGAAGAGAAATCTAATATTACTTCAAAATCAATTACTATCAGAAAGAGATAATGCACTAACGAATATAAAAATATCATCTAATTTTATTAAGTCTAGCAAGACCAAGATAAATTTAGAAAAAAAATACATTGATTTACAGATAGCTAATTTAAAGAAAAGTGTTAATAACACAAAACAACAGCGTGCTCAACTTACTAAGAAAAAAAATGACCTGGACAAAGATTTAAAAGAGAACCAAGAAAAAGTAGAGACAAATGCCATTAATACAAAGAAAATCAAAGCAATTATACCTGAAGACATGAATGATATATCGAAACTTAAGGACTCTATTAAATATATTCTTCTTGAAAGAAATAAGTTATTAACTAAAAAATCTGAGATTATATTTAATGAAGAACCATTAAACTTAGGAAAATATACTGGAGAACAACGATTCCCTTATTGGAATCCTTTAACAGTTAACCAACTGAAGAAAATGGACAATGATAGTTTTAAAAAGTTTATTGATGGATATTCTGTAAATATAGACCAGGAGATTAAAATTCAAAATGAAGAGAAATTGAAACCAAAGAATAAAAAGAAGATAAAAATGATAGACGACAAGATAAAAGATCTCAAAAATCAAAAAAATACGTTTTTAAAATATCAAAAGCAGGATCCTAATAAATTAAAAATAAAACAGGCAAATGGATATATAGACATAACTAAATTTAGAAGTCCCATGTCTAGTAAAAGTCTTGCACCGGTAACTTTTAAAACAGTTCAAGAATATTATGTATTATTTTCAGAAGAAGATGTTCCGGTACCACCAGTATATAATGTATTATACTCTTTTATAAAATTACCAAATGATATTAAGTCTGGTCAAAGTAAGTTACTAATAAAAACGGATTATAATTTACCATTACATCCAGCTGTAAAAGTATTATATACTGAATATGATTCAGAACAGAATACTGAAAATATATGTAAAAATAGAATTAGTAATTTTGATTGTATTATAAAAGGACTCTAATTAATTAAAATTAGTAAACTTTAATAGGTCTTTAATATCTATAGTATCGTTTTTTACTTGAAGACCCCTTTTCTCAAGGTCTTCTCTATTTTCTAAGCGGGTCATATAATCATTTTTAAATGCATAATCAGGGTCTTTATTATTTCTTAATTGATCTGCGCAACAACGAGCATCAGGTGTAGAACAATTATAACATAAAGCATCATTAATATTATCTTTTCGTAATACGCTGGATTTTGTATTATATCCTATGGATTTAACACCTAGCGGTATCTCACAATAATTATTTACACACTTTCCATATTCATTTTTATAATTCTTATTACGTTTGTAATAAGCACATTCTCTATCTCTAGTACATGGATACGACCAAGAATAGTCTTTAGGACAATCTTCTTTTCTAATAACGTCTAGTAATAAGTTATTCTGCTTGTCAAAACAGCTTCCGGCTTTACCAGATGATCCATATAGTTCTACTCTTTCCCTTAACTTTTTACTAAAGTCTCGAAGTTGTTCTTCTTTAGAAGTAAAAATACTTGCCTTTCGAATGTCAAGTCCTCGTGCTCGTCCAACTTTAACTTCACGACCAGTATTCACAGGTGTATAATTAAATTCCGAAGTTTCTTTTAATTCTTTGAAGCAAGATCGTAGACTTAGCATACATATATTTTGGACTTTAATAGATTGACAATACAATTGCTCTTCCTTTTTAATTAATTCAATTGATAACTCATATGTAAAAACATTTTCAGGATTCTTCTGTATAGCAGCACAGTATTTGCCTTTTATATCTTTCCAAAGTAGTGGCGAACCGGACTTACCTTGTTGTAATGCTATTTTATGTGTTAATAAGTATCTGTATATATTTGTTTGCTCTTCTTTCTTAACATTAACACTTTTTTTATTAAATACTATTATACTTTTTGGATTTGATATACTATTTTGGAAACTCTTTGATAATTTATCAATAAAAATCTTTCTAGAGTTTTCAATATCTTTCTTTACTTTCTCTTCACCTAAATAACTAGGATAAAATTTATAGTCTTTATATTCTTCATCTGGTAATTGTTTCATAGATTTTAAAGTGTTATTAATACGGGTTGTAACTATCTTTTCAATATTATTACACTTAGTAGACAAGTTTTCAATATAGTTAGAGATGTCCCCTGATTTATTTTTCTTATATTCCGAATAAAACAAATATAGGAAAAAGTAAGAGTACATACCTTCTGGGAAAGAACAGAACTGACGGATTCTACCAATATTTTTTGTTGAAAAACCTTTAATAAGTTTCTGTCTTAAAATATTTATATTAATATTTCTTTTATTTTTGGAGTCCATAACTTCATCAAAGATATCTCTTGCTTCGTCTATAGCCATTAAGATATCCGTATATCTATAATCTACAGACAAGTTTTCATATTTCTCCATAGGTTTATTATGTATTAGAATTAGTATTAAATATATTACTAATAAAACAAAAATAATTAGTAGCATCTTATATATAAAAAATATTATTAATTTAAAGTTCATTTGTATCTTCCGGATTCTGTTGGTCATGATCGTATGCATTATCATCAACGTCATTAACTTGATATTCACCATTATCCATTTGTGCCTGAGCTTCAACTGCTTCCCTCTGTATTATTTCGTCAGAATCTTCTATCTTTTGAACTTCACCAACCCGGGCATCACTGTATTTTTCCAGTCTGCGATTAATACCAATGCGACTAAACATTTCATTTAATATTTTTTCATTATCGTCTAGATCAGTTCTACCGAATAATAATAAATCTTGTTTTTCTGCTTCTTTATTCTTTGCTATCATAGTATCTAATTCGATTGATCTTTTCTTAAATAATTGGTCGTCCATATGTAACTCTTCAATTAATGTTTGGACAAATTCTTTCATAAGTTCTTTATTTTCATCCGATTTTAATTCAAGAGCACGGAATAATGGATTACCAGAACAGTCGCTAGATTCACTTAAACAATCTACAAAGTCTATTAAATCGTATATACATGAATAAAATAACCATTTTGTGTAATTCCACGAATTAACAGCTGAAAATAAATTGTCATTCATACCAGCTGTTAATAAACTAACATTCTTAAGTTTATTTGATATATAATAAAATAAACTTATGAATAAGTGTTTTCTATCTGGTGTTATTTCGTCCCAAAATGTTATTAAAGAACCATATGGGGTTTTATCCGTTCCTAATTTAAAGATCTTATGGGCTTCACCATTTTTCCAAGCTGTAAATGTTTTTTTACTATTGGACTCCAATTTCCATTCTTCAGGGTATTCTTTGGTGGTCATGGTTTTTTCACAGACTATACTTAACATTTTTTGAATACCACCAATTCCACATTCTACAGTTTGTTTTTGGTCTAATAACAAACTTGCCTTATCTAGATCTTGTCCTTCGCGTTGTAATGAAAAAGAAGGTACATTTACCCTTGTGTATTTGTATAAATCTTTTAACATCGAAACATCAAATACTGCAGCATCTTCTAATTTACCCTTTAATTCCTCTATTCTACCGTCCAACGAATTAAATTGATCTTGTAGTTCTTCTCCAGTTGCACTGGCAGACGTAAATATTTCTAAGACCTGTTGGTCATTTGATTCACTAATATATTTTCTGAATCTAGATTCAAAATCCCATAAGTCTATTTGTGTATCTTGTAATTTTACTATACCGTCTTCTTCAGAGTCAATTCTACTTGGACTGGTTAGAAATTTATTGTCCATAAATAATTTATAAATATCTAAGGACGACCCTGTTTCGTCTTCCTGCTCGCCTGTTTCTTTAAGTGCTTGTAGTAATTCTAAATCAGAATCTACTTCTAAATGACATCTTAATAATAAAGCATCCGATAAACCAGTTTCATCACCACGTTTTATTTTTTTACTAAGTCTCTGGGATTCCTCTTTATCTAATTCTTCATAAACTTCGATGTTTTTCTTTGGATATTCTATTAATGTCTCTTCTAATGAAAAACACTGGAAGGTATTTGGTATGTTTACTTCTGGATCTGGTGTATCCGGTGCAATATCTAATTTGTCCATGAATAATGCATTTTCAAATACGGGTATATCTCTTCTTTTTAATGGTATTTCCATAGGATTAATGCTTTGTCTAACTTGATTGTCTATCTGTTGGATTAACTGATTACCCGAATGTGGTCTGTAACTACCCCATTCTATTATCTGTCTTGTGACGATCTTACTGTTTTTGTTATACTTGTCTTTGTCTTTTAATTTTTTTTCTAAAATCTCAAACCTCTTTAAAAATCTGTAAATCTTTGATATCTGTTCTGGTTCAATTGTTTCATTACTCAATAATTTAAATTCATCTTCTGTATATAATATTTTAAATTGGTCTAATGTATAGAGAAACAAGTCTTTATTTTTTTCCAAATTAAAATTTATTTTTATATCTGTATCACTATATAAATTATTATTTCCTAAATCATAATCGGGTATTGCTGTTTCCAACACAATAAATACTAGTATCATGGTCATTAGTATTTTAGATACTACATTTAGTTCATTTTTAACTGTATTTTTTAAATCTATCATCATAGTTTTTTTAATTTTCTTTTCTTTCCTGTCTTTGGTTGATTTAATATCTTGTTCTAATTCCTGGACCCTTGAGTCATTTTTAATTATTGTATTTTTACTAGTAAACCGTAGATTTGTAATAGTATCAATATATACATTTAATATAATACTATTAACAATATCTCTATCTTCGGATTTTAAATCAACGCCTATTAAATTTTCAATTCTTTGTATATTTAAATATTCTCCACCTATTTGAATACTCTCTTCTCTTTCTAATACTTCGGCTTGAATGATTGCTTGTCCTTCTTCATTTCCAGAAAATCCGACGTGTGCCGAATCTTCTTCTGAATATAATGTTTCATGACAGTATTTACAGATATAATTACCATCGACTGGTTCACTATGTACATACGTATTTGCTAACTTTTGTTTATTAAATTGTATAATATGGTCCCAATGACGACATAGTATTCTGTATGAAAATTTCTCGGAATCTTTAAGATAATAATTGACAGGTAATTCCTTTTTTTTAATAGCAGTTCTACAGAAGGTCTTAACAAATCTATTTAATAATTCTATACGTCTCTCTTCATGGTCTATTCCTAATATATACGCTTTTATTTGATAAGGTGTTGGTATTGGCGGCATAATGCTTTTTTCTCTTTTTCTCTTAGGATGGTCTTTTTCTATTTTTTTAACATTTCTGGAAATGATATTTAATAATTCATTAGCATCTCTGGAATTAAGATCTTCAAAAGATATATTGTACATCATTAATATTTTATTTACATCCGTAATAGAGTATATAATACGTTTATGTGAATCTGTGAAAATATCATCAAATGCTGGCAATACTCTACTTAATTTTTCTATGTAAGAATCCCTTGTTAATGGATCGTCTCCAAAATCGTATATTCTTGGATAGGATTTATTAACTGCTGCAGCTGCGGCAGTCTGTGCCGCAGCACCCCAGTCGCCTTCTGCTTCGCCAGTGCCAGCGCCCCACTCTAATTCAGAGTTCCTTACTTGTTCGGTGTCCATGTCGACCATTGTTTCTTTTATCAGTTTATTATATTCACTAAATTCCCTTATTCTGGTTTTAGTTTCTAGACTAACATGTTTTTCATCATGGGGTATTTGAAAATTCCAAGAATAAGGCATTACAGCGACACCCGTAACATTATAACTATCACTTGGTATCAATATATTTCTTTTGGCAGATTCATATCTTACCTTGGTAGATGTTTTTATACTATCATAAGAAGTTGTAAAGTCAGTTCCTTTAAATCTATGTAATTCCGGTCTTTGCTGTTCACCCTCCCCTACTTTTTTGTTAGTGTCAACCATGACAACGGTATTTAATCCTTGATGTATTTTAACTGGATCTTCTAAGTGTTCTTCTTCTACTTGTACTTCATTGTTAAAAGATTCTTGATAATAACCTTTTGCCGCCCCTTCTTGCCCTTCTTGCCCTTCTTGCCCTTCTTGCCCTTCTTGCCCTTCCAGCCTATCGATAATTCTGGGATTTTTTAAATTATGGACATCCCTGTTATTATCTATATATGATCTTTCATTATCTCTAATCATCGTTTGGATTCTATCTAGTTCTTCTAATTGTGTTAATTCACCTTCCTGTAAATCATTGTAATCTTTTTGTCTAAACTTTGAAACCGGAAGAATCCAATAGCATGATTTGTTATTTAAAAAGTTTGTAACCATTGGGTTATAAACATCATTCCATTTTATATAAACTGCTCCGTCATCATTATAATGATTATTGTACATAGTAACAAAATTAGTTGCCATTCTAAGAATTGATTTTTTCTTAAATTCACTTGTGTGTGCATTTTTTATATTAATAATTTCACTAATAAAACTATCTAATTTTTCTGTATCTGTGTATGACATTTCCACTTCGGATTTTTCGGTAGCTTCTATTACATAATTATCCTTTGTCTGATTATAAATTTCCTGTTCAGTAGGGTCACCCTTTTCTTCTTCTAATTCAACTATGTCTATAATTAAATATAATCCACTTTCGGGATCAATATTTATACCATTGTAGTTATCTTTTTCAAATTTAACTTCTTCATCAGTATCTAAATCTACAAAATAATAAAAATTATCATCTTCGTTAGTACATTTTAATAATAGTTCATGTTTTTGACCTTCTATTTTTACTAAAAATATAAATAATTTATCTTTAACAAAAGTATTTGTATCTAATTCATAGTCTTCTTGTATTTCTTCCTTTGTTGGTTCTACCATTATTTCTTCGTCAAACTCTTCTTGTTCTCTTGAATCTCCAAATAATTCGGGCGCGTCATCTTCAAAAAGATTAATTCCTTCGTCGTCTCTTTCAGGAACGTCGGTTTCTTCTAGTATAGTGTCGTCATCCGGTCTAACGGGTGGCTCCTCTCCAGGTGGAGCAACATCTGGCGAACGGGGTGGCGAACCGTCTGGCGAACCGTCTGGATACAACCATACGGCGTCAGGAGCAAAGTCGGGTGATGTCGCCCCAGTAAGCAGGTTTTTATTTATGCGTTCCTTTTCTCTAACGGCGGCCTGTAGTCTTTCCCTCTCCTGTTCGTGCTCGCCTAGTTGCCGACTGTTGAGAAGTTTAGTACCGAGTTTGTTGAACTCGTTTAGAGCTAACTCCTCTTTACCCAATCCTTCTTTCTTTCTTAATTCTTCTTGTTCTTGTTCTTTTAATTCTTTAAACCATTCTCTGTTTCTATATGTTATATGTTCGTCATCTTCCGGGTCAGGAAGGACCTGCCTAGTAGGCTTGCCTCTGGATGACGCGTCCTCTATAATGATGACGTGTCCTGTTAATTCCTTGTCTTTGAAGTTCATTTTTAATCTTCTATTTTTCAGTTCCCTTACGAAAAATTTAACTTGTTTTAGATCATAAAATTTTTCAACAGCTTCTAAATACATACCATATGGTTTATAATCTGGATTAAGAAATGTAATAGTTTTACCATTGACCTTGTGTTTTAAATACTTTTCTGGGGAAACCTTGTGTTTTCTCATTTGTTCGAATAAGCTGTTTATCTTCTCTTCTTCCCATTCGGGACCCTTTCTTTGATCCTGATCTTTGTCCTTTTCTCTATAATTTATAACTCTTTTATAATCATTTTTAAGTTTCAGAACTGCTTTTTCTTCTTCTTTTTTGTATACGGCATAACCTTTTTTTAATTTATCATCTTTTGGTAGACCTTTTGTGAATTCTTCTATATCTTCAATAGTTAATACAGGTATCTTATCCCTTCGTGCTCGTTCTACGTCTTTTTCTGCTTTTTCATAGATTTTATCTATTTTTTTTCTTAGTTCCTTCTTTATAGAGTCAGTTGGTTCAGATAATTTTTTTTCTTTATCTTTTTTCTTTTTTAGAGACCCATCGGATTTTACACCTTTCTGTTTGATCTTTTCAAGATCGGGTTCTTTTAAAAGAAATTTCTTTGTTTCTTCCAGGTCCCGTGGTGGTGGTGATGCACTTGGCGAACGAAGTCCTTGTGGTGGTTTTACCCACCCTGGATAAGGCGCATTTCTTGGTGAAGTTGGTTTTTTTATATATCCGGGTATTTCTTCGTTAGGCATTCTTATATGTAATAGTGAAAATCTTTTCAAAATCAAACCTTTAATTTATTAACGTTTAAAAACATTTAAAAGAACAAGAATATAGTTATAAAAATGGAAATCGTTAGTGTTATTAAACAAGATAATGCAAAAGAACTCTTTGAGTCTAAGAGTTGTAAAGTTCATGAATATGAAGACAATACTTTAGTTAAATATCCACATGGGGTAACTCTAGACGATGGGGAAGGCGGATG
>Ga0307986_10001862_pt1 | contig 15235 bp, 12 predicted proteins | sample EllFjometageno82_FD_203170 | JGI IMG/M metagenome (GOLD analysis project Ga0307986, IMG submission 203170) | Marine microbial communities from Ellis Fjord, Antarctic Ocean - #82 | ecosystem: Environmental > Aquatic > Marine > Unclassified | place: Southern Ocean | collected 2014-10-09
ATAGCATCAGTAATTATTAATCCTAATAATGTTAATTGTTTAAATATTAGTGGCTACAAAAAATTAAATGGGTCACAAGTTTTGAAAGAAGACGTAGCTTATATTTTAAATGATATAAAAAAAATAATTACTTCAAGTGAAAAAAAATATTATTTAGTTCATCTTTTCAATTCCAGTTTTTCTTTGGACAGTGATAATTTAGAAAATTTACCCATTGGGTTATTTGGAGAATTTTACAATCAAAATATGACTTTTTTTTTAGTAAATAAAAATTCTATTCGAAATATAAAATTAATATTTAATAACTGTGGCATAAATATAGACAGGATAATACTTACTCCATTTGCAGAAGGAGTTAATTTTCTATTAATGAATAAGAAAAATACAAATTTTACTATTATCTCTTTAGAAAATAAAAGAGTAAATATTTCATTATTTAAAAATAAATCTTATATTTTTACACAAGATTTTAATTTTGGAACAGACTTAGTTATTAAGGATATTTCTAAGCTTTGTTCATTAAAAATTTACGAAGTAGAATTATTATTGAAAAAAATTAATTTAAAATTACTTTTAGAGGAAAACGAAGAATCTATTTTAAATAAAAATTTTTTTTTATCTTCTCCTTACAGAAAAATCAAACATCAATTTATCCTAGATATTATTTCAGCACGATTGGATGAGTTAATTGAAGTATGTTATGAGACAAATTCAAATCTAGATTATTTTAGAAAAGGTAACAAAGTTTTTTATATTACTATTGAAAAGTTTGAATATTTTAAGAATTTTCAATACGCTCTAGAACAAAACCACTTGATTAATACAGAATTTATATTTGATAAAAATACTGAAAATGTTTCACTTTTTAGCTTAAATGGCACTGCTGAGTTAATTGGAAAAGGATGGGATAAAGAGGCAATACCTGTTGTTCAGTCAAGAAAATCTCTAATTTCTTCTTTCTTTTCAAATTTATTTAGTTAAAAAAATTGTATTTTTCTGAAACATTAGTTGTTTTAGCAATATCTATTTTTTTTTGTATAACTGTCTCATGTTAAGTCCTTTTCAAAAAACAATCTCAAAAGAAGTTAGATTCAAAGGTGTCGGTTTACATAGTGGCTTAAATACCGAAGTTAAGATTCTGCCCGCAGAGGAAAATCACGGAATAGTTTTTAAAAGAATAGAACTTGATAAAAATAATACTATAAAAGCGAATTTTAAGAATGTTTACTCAGCTAAGCTTTGTACAACACTACAAAACGAATTTAAGGTTACTGTGTCTACAGTAGAGCATTTATTGGCAGCACTCTATATTACAGGAATAGATAACGCTCTTATAGAAATAAATAACTCCGAGGTCCCAATTATGGATGGATCATCTAAAGAGTTTGTTGAAATTATTAGTATGGCTGGAGTTAAGGATTTAAGTGCTAAAAGAAAATATTTAAAAATCCTAAAAAAATTTGAAATAAAAGAAGGTGAAAAAGTAATTTCGATAGAACCTAATGCCAATAGTTTAAAAGTAGATTTTGAGTTAGTTTACTCCAACAAAGTAATAGGCACACAAAGTAATCAAGTTAATTTTGCAGATGTAAATTTAACAGATGTATATACATCAAGAACCTTTTGTTTATTTGAAGACATTGAAGAAATTAAAAAAGTCGGTCTAGCTAAAGGTGGGTCTTTAGAAAATGCAGTAGTTGTAAAAGATGATAAAGTTTTAAATACGGAAGGACTTAGAAATAGTAAAGAATTCGTTAATCATAAAATCTTAGATCTAGCTGGTGATTTTTTATTATCAGGACATAGAATACTAGGTAGTGTAAAATGCACCCGAGGCGGACACAGTCTCAGCAATTCTTTTCTTAGAGCTATTTTTAAAGATAAGTCAAATTTTGTAATTATAGAACAAGAAAAATCCATTTCATCAGAAAACTATTTTAAAACCTCAATAAATAAGCTCGCAGTTAACGCTTAAATTCTTTAAAAATTTACCTAATTAATTTATTTTGATATGAGTAAAGCAATGTATCAAAAATTAATCTTTTCTGTATTAATAATTTTACTAACGATATCTTGTTCTAAAAAAGAACCAGATTTAAATATTCCAGCAGATAAAGAAAGATCATTTGAAATTTACCAAGAAGCGCTAGATGCGATGGAAAGAGGAGATTACTTCTTCGCATCAAAAAGGTTTTCTGAAGCAGAACCAATTTTACCAAAAATTGAATTTTCAGCAAAAGCTTCGTTAATGTCTAGTTACTGCTTATATCTAATAAATTTTTACCCTGAAGCAATTTCCAACCTAGAGAGGTACATCGATCAATATAAAGCAGATAAGAATATAGCTTACGCACATTATCTAAGTGCTATTATTTTATACGAACAAATTTTAGATGAAAAAAAAGATATTAATCCACTCATAAAGTCTAAGGAAAAAATACAATATTTTTTAAATACTTTTCCAAACACCGAGTATGCAATGGATTTAAAATTTAAATTAGACTTAATAAATAATCAGCTTGCTGCCAAAGAAATGTATATTGCTAAATATTACATAACTACTCAAAAGTGGATACCCGCAATAAATAGACTAAAATCTATTGTTAGTAATTATTCTGAAACTATCTTTACAGAAGAAGCATTACATAGATTAGTAGAAGTTTATTATAAAGTTGGCTTAACAAAAGAAGCAAAAGCAGCAGCCTCTATTCTAGGTTATAATTATAATTCTAGTGAATGGTATAAACAATCTTACAAAATATTAAATAAGACTTATAAAATAGTAAAAAAATCAGACATAAAAAAAAATGATAGTTTAATAAAAAGAACCATTAAAAAAATACTTAAATAAAACATAATGAATAAAAAAAAAGATAATATAATCGAGAATTATCTTAAAAAAAAACAACTATTAGAAAAATTCAATAAGTTTTATTACGATAAAGACTCACCAGTTACCACAGATCAACTGTACGATGAATTAAAAAAAGAAATCCTTGATTTAGAAAAAAAGAACGCTTTTTTAAAGAAATACGGATCAGTTAATAATAGAGTGGGTTTTAAACCTTCATCAAAATTTACTAAAATAAAACATGCAAAGCCTATGTTATCGTTGGCTAATGCGTTTAACATTAGCGACGTAGACGACTTTATGAAGAAAATTAACAATTATTTAAATAATAAAAATTTAAATTTAACTTTCTCTATCGAACCTAAGATAGATGGAATTTCTGCATCTTTAACTTATGAAAATGGTGTGTTAGTTCGAGGTTTGTCAAGGGGAGATGGTGCAATCGGAGAAGATATTTTAGAAAATCTTAAAACTATCAGACAAATACCTAATAAAATTTTAGGAAAAGATATTCCAAAAATACTTGAAGTCAGAGGAGAGGTCTATATCGGTAAAAAAGATTTTAAAAAACTTAAAGATAAATTTGCAAATCCTAGAAATGCAGCTGGTGGTTCATTAAGACAGAAAGACAGTGCCATGACTAAAAAAATTCCATTGCAATTTTTAGCATACGCTTTTGGTAAAGTTGAACCTTTAACTTTTAAAGATCAATCTGAATTTTTAAAAAAAATTAATGGGTGGGGGTTTAATACAAACCCTCACAATTATTTAGCTAGAAATATTACTGAAATAGAAAGCCAGCATATCAAAATAGAAAAAATAAGATCAATTTTGGATTATGATATTGACGGTCTAGTAATAAAAGTAAATGATCTTTATTTGCAAACAAGGTTGGGCAACACATCAAACTCTCCAAGATGGGCAATCGCGTATAAATTTTCATCTGTAAAAGCCACAACAAGAGTCAAAGATATAATTATTCAAGTAGGAAGAACAGGAGCTCTAACACCGGTGGCAAAAGTAGAACCAGTTACGGTCGGCGGTGTAGTTGTTTCCAACGCAACACTTCATAACGAAGAAGAAATAATACGAAAAGATATTAGAATTGGAGACTATGTAAGCATTCAAAGAGCAGGAGATGTTATTCCTCAGATAATATCCGTAGACCTAAAAAAAAGAAAAAAAAACTTAAAAAAATTTATTTTTCCAAACAAATGTCCTTCTTGTGGATCTGATACAATAAAAGAAATAAACATTAACACCAAAAAAGTAGACGCCATAAGGAGATGTGTAGATCAAGAATATAAATGCCAACATATAGCAAAAGAAAAATTGAAACATTTTGTCTCAAAAGATGCTTTTAATATTGATGGTCTGGGGAAAAAAGTTATAGATCAATTTTGGGAATTAAAATTAATTCAAACTCCATCTGATATTTTTAATCTAGACTATAAAAAAATAAAAAATCTTGAAGGTTGGGGTCAATTATCAGCTGACAATTTAAAAAAAGCAATAAAAAAATCATCAACAATCTTATTAGATAAATTTATCTACTCGCTTGGAGTAAGACATATAGGAGAAGAAAATGCGAAATTGTTAGGAAATTTTTTTATTTCTATTAATAAATTTACTGAACTTTTTGACCTCTCAAAAAGAAAAAATTTACTAAAAAACATTGCCGAACTAGACGGAATTGGATCGGCACAGTTGAAGTCTTTAGAAGAATTTTTTTCTAACAAATCAAATTGTGAGATTATTTTTTCACTTATTAAATATTTAAAAATAGAAAAAACTAAAATTTTAAACAAGAACGGAAAGCTTAGTGGAAAAACAATAATGTTTACAGGTACGTTTGAAAAAATTAGCAGATCAGAAGCAAAATCTTTAGTTGAAGAAAATGGAGGTAAGGTACTTGGTTCAATATCTAAAAAATTAGATATCCTTGTTTCTGGAGATAACAAACCCACAAAATCTAAGATTGAAAAAGCTAAAGGACTGGGTGTAAATATTATTCTAGAAGATGATTGGTATGAATTTTTAAATATTTGAACAAGCTTGTTTTAATTGAGATAATTCTAAACTATTCATAAATTTTTTTAAATTCTCATAAACCTTTTTATGGTATTTATTAAGCCAATTCTTTTCAGAGTAAGTTAAGAGTTTTTTCTCAATAAGAGATTTATCGATTGGCACCAAAGTTAAATCTACAAACTTCAATTTATTCTTTATTTTTTTAACGTAGATTAAATTTTCTATTCTTATACCAAAATGATTTTTTTTGTAAAAACCTGGTTCGTTAGAAGTTATCATACCTTCTCTAAATTTAACTTTGTTGCCTCTAGAAATTCCTTGAGGCCCTTCATGCACATTCAAGAAACAACCAACACCATGACCAGTTCCGTGCGGATAGTCTAAATTTACATCTCTTAGGGGTTTTCTCGCAACATGATCTATTTTAGCGCCATATGAGTTTCGATTAAGATTATAAGATGCTACAGCAATATGGCCTTTAAGAACTCTTGTAAAAATTTCTTTAATTTTAAAATTATTAACCTCAAGAGAAAGGGTACGCGTTACATCAGTGGTTCCATATAAATACTGTCCACCAGAATCTACTAAATAAACATCTCCCTTTTGTAGCAAACGGTTACTTTTTTTATCTGCTTTATAATGAATAATCGCACCATTTGGTCCTGTACCAGAAATAGTTGGAAAGCTTGGTGAATAAAAAGATTTATTTTTTTTTCTAAATTCTAATAATTTCTCTTGAGCGGATATTTCAGTAATTTTTTTTGTTTTAAAATTATTTTTCAACCAAAACAAAAACTTAGTAAGCGCTGCACCATCATATATATGAGATTTTATTGAATTATTAATTTCGGTTTTATTTTTCAGTGATTTTAAAAAATAAATAGGATCATTTTTTTCTAATACTATATTATTTTTTCTAATCAATGTTTTAAAAAAAACAGAACAAGTTAAAATATCTATTAATATTTTTTTATTAAATAATTTTGAAATAAAGATTGGTAGCTGGTCTAAGTCATAAATTTCTATTTCATTATTTAATTTAGATTTAAAAAATTTATTAATTTTTTTTAAATCACAGAAAAGAATCACTCCTTTATTTTTACCAATAAATACATGAGAGTTAGGAAGAGGTGAGAAGTCGGTATCATGCCCCCTAATATTTAATAACCAAGCAACATTTTCAGGAGCAGTAGTAAACAAATAGTCAAAATTATTTATTTTAATTAGTTTTTTTAGTTTAGCCAATTTATCTTTTAATTTGACACCTGCATCTTTATCTTTAATTAAATAAAAAGGTTTAGTATTTATTTTTGTTTTTCTTTTCCATAATATATTTATTAAGTTGTCATTAATCGGTTTTAGTTTAATGAAGGAATTTTTAAAAAGTCTATTTAATGAATTTTCAGTGTGCAACCTTGGATCAAATCCTAAATTTAAAATTTTATTATTAAAAATTTTAAATGGGTATATCTCAGGAATTGTACAAATTTTATAATCTCTTCCACATTGATTACTAGCTTGAATTGTATATCTGCCATCAACAAACATAAAATTTTTATTTTTTAAAATAACTGCAAACCCAGCTGATCCTGTAAAATTGGATATATATTTTAGATTATCTTCTGATGCTGACACATATTCTCCAAAAAAATTATCATTTTTTGGAACAATGTAGCCATCAAGATTATACGCCTTAAATAGTTTTCTTAATTTTATTATTTTTTCCATTTTAATGTTTTATTTTTTTTATATCTTTCCCAGCCTGGACTTTTATATTCACTATCATAATCTATATCTATATCCTGATTAAATTCAAAATCTTGTTCTATTTCCTTACTGGCATCTATTTGATTTTTTTCTACATTGTCATCTGGAATTTCGTTAATAAACCTTGAAGGCAAAGCGTCCATCCATTCTCCATGGTAAGATCTTTTCATCGCAAACGACAAATAAGCTTCTTTTTTGGCTCTTGTTATTCCTACGTAAGCTAGTCTTCTTTCCTCTTCTAGTGCTAAATCGCCTTTTTCCTCTAAAGATTTTTGATGTGGAAATAAGCCCTCTTCCCATCCTGGTAAAAATACCACGTCAAATTCCAAACCTTTGGCTGCATGCATGGTCATCAAATTAATTTTTTCTCCCTCCCACTCTTTGTCTATTGCTGTTGCGAGTGCGACATGCTCTAAAAAAGACTGTAAATTATCATAATCATGCATAGCTCGGAGTAATTCTTTTATATTCTCAAGCCGATTCTCATTTTCTAAATCTTTTTTATTTTTCAACATTTCAGAGTAGCCAGACTCATCTAATGCAATTTTTAAAAGGTCATAGTGTTTGTTTGTTTTAGAATCCAATCTCCACTTATCAATCATTCTTGTTAATTGTGTGAGAGCAATCTTCATTTTAGGTTTTAAATTATCAGATTCTAAATTTTTTTTTATAGAGTCCTCTAGACATAATTTGTTTTGAGTGCCAAAAAGATAAAGTTGGTTAAGTGTACTTTCACCTATTCCTCTTCTAGGATTTCCAATAACTCTTTCTAAAGCTAGGTCATCATATTTTTGATTTATTATTCTTAAATATGCGACGGCATCCTTAACTTCAGCCCTCTCATAAAATTTTGTTCCTCCTAATACTCTGTAACCCAAACCTACTTTAAGAAATCTTTCTTCAAATTCTCGTGTCTGATAAATTGCCCTAACAAGAATTGCAACGTTATTTAAAGAGTACTTACTTTTTAATTTATTTTCTGCGATATCACTTATAGCTACAGCTTCCTCTCTGCCATTCTGGTAGCAGTTAAGTTTCACTTTTTCACCCTGTTGAGCGGATGACCAAAGTTTTTTTTCGACTCTCCCATTATTATGGGAAATTAATGTTGAGGCTGTTTCTAATATATTTTTAGTAGACCTATAGTTTTGTTCTAATTTGAAGATTTTACAGTTTTTATATATTGAATCGAATGTTAAAAAATTTTTAATTTCAGCTCCCCTCCAACTATAAATTGACTGATCGTCATCACCAACACAACAGATATTTTGCTGCTCATTAACTAATAAATTTAACCATTTATTTTGAATAAAGTTAGTGTCTTGAAATTCATCTACTAGAATATATTTAAAATTATTATTATAAATTTTTTTAATATCCGAGTGATTTTCAAATAATTTTACACAATACAATATAAGATCTCCAAAATCACATGCATTTAAATCTCTGATTTTAGACTGGTAAATTTTATATACTTTGAAAATTGATTTTTCGAGACCTGAGAATTTCCCTTCATTTATGTCTTCAGGTAATAAGCCTTTATTTTTCCACTTATCAATAAAAGAAAGAATGAATTGAGGAGTTATCTTTTTTGCATCAACCTCTTCTGCTTTGCAGATATTTCTAATTATTTTTTTTTGATCATCTGTATCAATAATAGTAAAATTTCCTTTTAGCCCAATCGCTTCAGCATGCCTTCTTAAAAATTTAACGCTGATAGAGTGAAAAGTACCAAGCCATGGAACTGCAGTAGATTTATCGCTCATATATCTAAGCACACGACTCTGCATTTCTTTTGCCGCTTTATTAGTAAAAGTCACACAAAGAATCTGATTTGCCCAAGCTTTTTTCGAATTTATGATATGTGCGAGTCTTGTGGTTAGGACCCTAGTTTTGCCTGAACCAGCGCCAGCTACTATTAGATTAGGCCCTTCAGTGCTTAATACAGCTTCTTTTTGTTCCTTGTTTAAATTTTCTAACAATTTATTTATAGAATCCATAGTGAAATTAAAAAAACTATATACTACTTACTTAAACATTATAAATGATTAATAATTTTTTAATAACAGATTCTAGATCTTAATTATGGAAAAAATTAAAAAGTTAAATTTTGCTCTAAAAAGTAAAAAAAAAATAAAGCTTATTTTATATATATCTTTTTTTTTTTTATTATTTTTTACTATCTATTTTAGCGCACCAAAATTTATAAATTTTTCTACAGAATCAATTAAAAAAAATCTAAAAAAAAATAATGATATAAATATAACTAACATTTCAAAAGTGGTCTACAAGATTTTTCCAACTCCTAGATTAAGTATATCCAATATAAATTTTACAATAGGAGGAGGTGAAATTGAAGTTAGTAAGGCTAAAATTGAAATTATACTGAGAATAACTCGAGTCTTAAACTTTAAAGAAATTAACTATAAAAAATTATTAATAACCGAAGGTTCTTCGAAAATAAATATAAATAATATAAATAATTCATTAAACTATATTAATAAAAATAACAAAAAAATAATTTTTAGAAAAAATGATCTTATTTTTTTTTATAAGAACAAAGTTTTTTTTAAAATTAAAGATGCAACAATAAAAATCAAGCAAATAGCAAACAAAAAAGAATTAATTATAAATGGTAATTTTCTAAATAATAATATTTTTTTAAAATTAGATAACAGTTTAGGTAATAAGAACAATTTAACCCTTAAGATACCAAAACTTGACATAACTACTAAAGTTTTTTTTGAAAAAAAAAATTCCACCATTATAAATGGAATTTTTAATTTAGAGATATTTAATAACTTTTTGAAATTTAATTTTACAAAAAATGATAACTTAAATTTAACAGATGGTTTTATCAGAAGCAGACTGATTAATTCATCCCTAGAAGGTGAAATAGCTTTTAAGCCAAACTTTTATTCAAGATTAGACTTTAAACCTTCTGAACTTAATATTAAAAAATTAATCCCTGTAATACTAAAAAATTATTTTTCAGATGATACTGTAAATTTATCTTTGATTAAAAAAATTAATGGTATTTTCAAATTTAAATCAAAATTTGAAGGTAGTATTATCAATAAAAATGGTGAAATTTTGCTTGATAATTTTAAAGCTGGTAAAAATAAATCCTTCTATTTTAATGCTAGAATTATTGAGCTTGGTAAAAAGGGTAAAGTTAAATTCGATTTAGTTAAAATAATTAAACACAAGAAAGATGAACAAAAAAAAATCAAAATAATTGGTTTTTTAACACTATCAAACTCTAAAATATTTTTTGAAAAATTTTTACTTGATGGAAATAAACTTTCAGTTAAAAAAACTAAAAAATATGAAAATAAATTTCAAAATGAACTTATTCGAGATTCTTTATCCAATATTTTTAATGAAGATAAAATGGAAAGATTCTTTAAAAATTTACTTTAAGACTATCTTGGCTTAGTCATTAACATTGGGTTCATTATTTTATCGTATTCTTTTTCATTAAGAATACCGGATCTAATGACTTCGTCCTTTAAAGTTGTTTTTCTTTTATGAGCCTCTTTTGCGATCTTTGCAGCTTTATCGTATCCAATTTTAGGTGCGAGAGCTGTTACAAGCATTAAGGAGTTATCTAAAAGATATTTAATCCTTTTTTTATCTGCTTTTATTCCCTTAACACAATACAGTGCAAATGTTTTTGCAGAGTCAGCCATTATTTCAATTGATTGTAAAATATTATGTATGATCAATGGCTTAAAAACATTTAACTCAAAATGCCCGTGCGATCCTGCCATAGTGATTCCATTATGATTTCCAATTACTTTTACACAAACCATTGTGACCGCTTCTGATTGAGTTGGATTTACCTTGCCGGGCATTATTGACGAACCTGGCTCATTTGAAGGTAAAATTAATTCTCCGTATCCAGCTCTTGGACCTGATCCTAAGAACCTAATGTCATTGGCTATTTTCATCAAACAAACAGATGCAGTATTCATTGTTCCAGAAAAATTAACAATGGGATCATGAGTAGCTAATGCTGCAAATTTATTAGGTGAAACTTTAAAAGGTAATTTAGTAATTTTGCTAATTTCTCGAACAATTTTTTTATCAAAATTTTTTCTTGTATTAAGACCTGTACCAACAGCTGTGCCACCTTGAGCCAGATAATAAATTTCCTTTAACGCTATCTCAATTCTTTTAATAGACTCTTTTAGTTGAAAGTTGTAACCAGAAAATTCTTGGCCTAAAGTCAAAGGCGTTGCATCTTGTAAGTGAGTTCTTCCTAGTTTTACTATTTTATTAAATTCTTTAACTTTTTTTCCTAATTCTTTTTCCAGCAGTTTAAGAGAGGGTAGTAATTTATCTCTGGTTTTAATAGCGATAGCGATATGCATGGCAGATGGAAAAACATCATTTGTTGATTGAGATTTATTTACATGGTCATTGGGATGAACTGGTTTCTTAGAACCTAATGTTCCTCCCATCATTTGAATTGCTCTATTAGATATCACTTCATTCACATTCATATTTGTTTGTGTTCCAGATCCTGTTTGCCAAACTTTTAACGGAAAGTGTTTATCAAGTTTTCCTTTGATCACTTCCTCAGAAGCCCTAACAATATATTTGCTTATTTTCTGGTCTAAGTCTTTATTTCTTGAATTGACTATTGCAGCTGCTTTTTTAATTATGGCGATCGAATGAATAACTATTGGCCTAACTAAAAAATCTCCAATATTAAAATACTTTTTAGATCTTTCAGTGGACGCACCCCAATACTTATCACCATCTACTTTAATTTTTCCTATACTATCTAGTTCAATTCTATATTTCATGAATGTTATAAGGCTATAATATAGATCAAATAAAAACAAATCAAATTTGACATGGAGTGATTATGAGTAATTTTCAAAACGTTAAAAAATTTATGGAAACTTTCGGTCAAGAAGTTAAAGAAAAGAACGTGTTTCCCGACGAAAAGATAATTCAACTAAGGTACGAACTTATTAAAGAAGAGCTAGAAGAATTGAAGCAAGCAATTAAAGATAAAGACATGAAAGAAATAGCCGACGCCCTCACTGATATTCTATATGTGACTTATGGTGCTGGACATGCCTTTGGTATTAATCTCGATGTATGTTTTGATGAAGTACAAAAATCAAATATGAGTAAATTAGGTTTAGATGGCAAGCCTATTTATAACGAAAATGGCAAAGTTATGAAAGGACCAAATTATTTTAAACCTAATTTGAATAAATTTTTAAAATAATTAAATTTTAAAAGAAGGTGTTTTACCGCTGGTAACTTTTTACTTTTTCTTGTTCACGATAATAAATGAGCTATTAAAAGAGCAGTTCCCGTAACCCTAAAAATATTTTTTAATATAAACCATATTTTTGTTTGATCTTCCTCATTTTGGTTTCTGTATAACTTTTCAATTCTCCAACTAATTACAGAGGCGATATATGAATAAACTGAATAAGCCAAAAAACCTGTCATTAAGTTATTTATATATCAACAAAATTGTTTTCGCAAAAGGCAGAAGTTGCAAAATTTAGTGACTTTGAAGTGACATTTAATTAAAAATTGTCACAGAGGCTTTCCGCTACTCTGTCTACTAAGCTAAAAGCTTTACATGACAACAAAATCATTTTTATAAAAAACATAATTTTAAAGGAAAGTGGAGAATTTTTTTACTAGCATGATTTAACTGGAATGATAATAAATAAATTATCATGACTAAAAAAATATTTAAAATAGTATTTTATAATTTATCTATACTTATTTTTATGATCCTTCTTTTTGAAGCTATTTTTGGTGGCTGGTTCAAAAAAGATAATTTTGGATCATATTTTAGAGAGCATAGAATGAAGAAGGTCCCATATTCTATAAAATATAATGATAAACATTACGACTTCACCTACCTCAGGAACTATCATGGCTTTATCGGTGAAGAGATTGACCCAAGTAAAATCCATACTGTCTTCATAGGTGGGAGTACAGCTGACGAAAGGTGGAAACCAAGAAACTTATCAATAGTTGAACAACTTAATAATAATTTTAAAAATGATTTAAAAGACATTAAAATTATTAACGCTGGTATAGAAGGCCAATCTACTATTGGTTATATTGCAAACTTTAAATTCTGGTTTCCAAAATTAAAAAACTTTAGACCAAAGTATTTTATTTTTTATACCGGAATAAATGATTTATTTAGAGAAGATTATAATACGTACGACTATTCAGATGGCCACGCCAAGCTAGTAGAAAAAGATAAGAATAAACGACTACAAGATGATTTGAAATCAAAGAGCTTCTTCTATGATTCAGCAAGAAAAATAAAACACAAATACTATGCCAGAGAAAAAAAGATATTTATGGATTTGGATGAACAAATAAAAAAATACCCTAATGGTAAATATGCAAAAACGGCACTTCAAAATAAACCTTATAATTATTTAGTTTTTAATAAAGCTATAGAAAATTTAAATATGAATGAGATAATAAAAAAAGAAAAAAAATTTATTGATTTTTTTTTAAAAAATATTGATACACTCGCTGACAATTCAAGAAAATATTCTTCCACACCGATATTTTTAAATCAAGCGACAGCTTATGGAGCCAATATAGAAAGACATTTAGCTTTAAATTTTGCATTAAAAAAACATTGTATTAAAAAAAAGTATGTCTGCATAGATTTTGCAAATAGTTTTGATGGTAAATTAGAATATTGGTATGACGGTATTCACACTACACCTTTAGGCTCTAAGGTCATAGCTGATGAAATTTACCCACATTTGAGTAAAATTTTGAAGTAGACAATATGAATAAGTTTTAGTGACCATAATTCTGGGTTTGTTGTTAATAACTATAAGAGATTTAATATAAATCTTAAATTTAGTTAAAGAATAATTAAGTCAGATTAAAGAGCAATAGTTTCAAAAAATATAACTAAAAGAGTTAGTGTGCAAGATTTGGAATAAAAACCTCGATCAAAATTGCGGTTCTGGCACTTCTAATCTAAGTTTAAAGGTAAATTTACAATATAAATAAATAGAAGTAGCAGAGTGAGAAGGGGCGTTCTGTTAGCTTACGCCCCTACAATATTATTTATTAGCTTTTAAAAAGCTCCATAGCTTTATTTAATAACTCTTCAGACTTAGCATGATCTCCAGCTTCGTGAGCCTTCATGCCTGAAGCGCGCATTTTTTGTGCTTCTTCAATTTTACTATCCAAGTTTTTAGCCATCATTGGACATGAGCCAGCGTAAGCCGAACCTGTAAAAAGAACAAATGTTAATAAGATTAAAAGTTTTTTCATAGTTTACCTTTCAGTTATTTTTATATTAAAATTAAAATTACACTTAAAATAGGCTTAAAAGAAAATAATGATTGTCACAGCGGCGTTCTGTTACCAGGTGCCCCAAACCGTGCTACTAGAATCTTTATATTGCAACGACTCCACTTTTAAAAACACAGAAGTTTGAATGAAATTGTGTGTAGATTGTGTGTGAATTTTTGTGCTAGCATCGCGGAACATGAAAAAACTTTTAGCGATTATAGTTCTGGGTTTGTTAAGTTTTAATATCACTGAGTCCGCAACAAACAATGAAGGTAAAAATAAAAAGTATGTATATAAATATTTAGAGGACTTAAAAACAATAATTAAAAAAGAAGATCCAACAGATTTAAAAGAATTAAAATTTATAAGAAAATCAGAAAATAAAGAATTTTTTGGAAGGTCAGGTAAACCTATTGGAAGTGGTAATTCTGGAAAAAGAAAATCTTATGAGTATGATGCTTTTGTATTTCAAGCAATTTACAACTCAGAACATAAAATTACTTTTTTAGTTGATACAGATTTTGAAAAAGATTTTGATAAAGCTAAAAAGTATGCTTTGATATATGCAAAATCTATGGGGCAAATGCCTTTGTTTCTAAGAGAGGGCCACACCAAATATGGTGAGGATTATAAAGATACAAATTTAGGAGTTGGAAGTGGCACTGAAAGAGGTGTTAAAATTATAGTTATTGCTAAAGGCAACAAAAGATGGTGGGCAGATTTTTTGCAAGCTAGATTTGTACTTTACCCACAAAACAAAGGTGCATTGAAAGATTTGGTTTTAATGCATGAGTCAGCTCATTTAAGTATTCAAGGAAAAATTACAACTGACATCAAGTGGTATCCTGCTGTTTTAGCTGATGGCAAATATATCACTAAATATGCAAGAACTAAAAGAGGGGAAGATGTTGCTGATACTATTAGTTTTTGGGTTGCCGTAAGGTGTATAGAAGGATTTTCTCAAAAAAAGAAAGATAAAATTCTCAAAGCAATACCTAATAGAATAAAATTTTTAGATGACTTCGTTAAAGACAACAAACTAAATACATCTCCAATGGTTTGTAGCTAAAACTTTAACTGAAATTGTGTGCTATTTGTGAACAAACGCAATTCAAAGACCAATTAGCATTATAAATAAAAAGAATTAAGTGATTGTGAAGGGGCGTTCTGTTACCCGGTGCCCCAAGCCGTGCTATTATAATTAACTAAAAGTTAATTATGCAGCAAGTGCGTAACTTTCGTTAGCATTTAAAATTAGCCCGTTAC